>ERZ773202.215-NODE-215-length-60705-cov-20.813965_pt1 | contig 60705 bp, 54 predicted proteins | sample MGYA00580998_ERZ773202 | MGnify/ENA primary metagenome ERZ773202 (study PRJEB29015, sample SAMEA2737803) | human gut metagenome | biome: human gut; feature: human-associated habitat; material: faeces | place: China | collected 2012 ...
GATTATTCTTCAACCCCTTTATACCGATTTTTCTTAATGACTAATGACTAATGACTAAAATTTCACTGGCGTTTTTGCAATAATCAATGCCAGCAGAAAAGACTACAAGAAAACAGGTCTTAAAAACGGGCTTTTTCAAGCACTTGCAAAATACTGATAGTCTGACGGTTATACAGCGATTAATATTTATTAACTTTCAAACTGCCCCCGTTTTTGAACAAACAGCCCAAAAATGTATTATATTTGCAGTGTCAAAGCGAGAGAAATGCGAACCAGATGGTAAACAAAGCGGGCAAAGGAATCCAGAAGGTACAGTTGTTCTATCGCCGCAGACAACAATAGAGCTCAAGCAGCGCTCCACAAGGGTCATCTATTATGACCACGGGAGGTCACAATAGACGACCGGCGCCGGTCATCTATTAAGACCCAAAAGCAGCGCTATCAAAGCCTGGGAGGAAGAAAGCAAAGATGCTGGGAAGCACAAGATGATGAAGCTGAGAAGCACACAGAAACATAGCTGAGAAGCACACGGAACAATCCGGATTCATATACATGAAACTTTATGTTTACCCATTTCTTAACAGAATTGTAACATCTGTTTAAATCGGCTGTAATATTGCATGAGTACCTTTGCACCCGAAAAGGAAGGCGATAGCTGAACGAAAGCTTAGGAAAAGCAGACGGAAAGCTTAGGAAAAGCCTCGTTTTCATTTCATCGGGAAACAATAATTTATCAAAAATAAATGGGTACAATTTATCTATGCATTGTGATCTTCCTGCTCTGTTTGGCAGTGTTCGATCTCTTCGTGGGAGTCAGCAACGATGCTGTCAATTTCCTGCAGTCAGCCATCGGAGCTAAGGTGGCAAAGTTTCGCACGGTTCTTATCATCGCCTCCTGTGGTGTAGTGCTCGGAGCCATTATGTCGTCGGGAATGATGGACATCGCACGCCACGGCATCATGAGTCCAGACCGCTTCACCTTTGAGGAAGTAATGACGCTCTTCCTCGCGGTCATGGTAACCGACGTCATCGTGCTGGACGTGTTCAACACGTTAGGTATGCCTACCTCTACCACCGTCTCGCTGGTGTTCGAGTTGTTGGGAGGTGCCTTCATCCTCGCCACCCTGAAGATGATAGGCGACGACAGCCTCAACTACGGTATGCTGCTCAACAGCAACAAGGCCTTGGAGGTGATTATGGGTATTTTCTCATCAGTCATCATCGCCTTTGTCTTCGGTGCTTTCGTGATGTGGCTCTCGCGTGTGGTTTTCACCTTCAACTATCGCAAGCACTCCCGCTATTCGATTGCCATTTTCGGCGGTATCGCTTTCACAGCCCTCTCCTACTTCATCTTCATGAAGGGCTTGGGCAAGAGCCCTTATTTGCCAACAGAATGGCGCGATTTCATTGACCAGAACATCGGTTCGCTGCTCTGTGCCACCTTCGTGGTTTCAGCCATCGTGATGGAGTTCCTGCACCTCTGCCGCGTCAACATCTTCAAGTTCACTGTGCTGATGGGCACCTTCGCCTTAGCGATGGCCTTTGCCGGCAACGACCTGGTGAACTTCATCGGTGTGCCTCTCGCCGGACTCGATTCTTACAACGACTATATGGCCAATGCCAACGGCGTGGGTCCCGACAGCTTCATGATGACATCGCTGATGGAGAGTGCCAAGACCACTCCCGTCTATCTGCTCGCTGCAGGCTTCGTGATGATTGTCGCCATGGCCACCTCAAAGAAGGCACAGAACGTGATCAAGACCTCTGTAGACCTGAGCCGCCAGGACGAGGGAGACGAGATGTTTGGTAGCTCATCTGCAGCACGCGTCATCGTACGCAACTGCCAGAGTGCCGACTCATGGCTCAACCGCTTCATGCCCAAGTCGTTGAAGCAGTGGATCAACAGCCGCTTCGACAAGAACGATGTAGAGTTGGAGGAAAGCGCTGCCTTCGACGTGGTTCGCGCAGCCGTCAACCTGGTATTGGCTTCCATGCTCATCACCATCGGTACCAACCTCAAGTTGCCTCTCTCTACCACCTACGTAACCTTCATGGTAGCCATGGGTTCTTCGCTTGCCGACAAGGCTTGGAGCCGTGAGAGTGCCGTATTCCGCGTAACAGGTGTGCTGAGTGTCATCGGTGGATGGTTTATCACAGCCGGTGTGGCTTTCGCAGCCTGCGCCCTCGTCTGCCTCGCCATGCATTTTGGCGGCATCCTCGTGCAGACAGCCTTCATTGTTCTCGTTATCTTCATGCTCATACGCAGCAATATCCAGTACAACAAGAAGTCGAAGGAAGAGAGCAAGGGAAGCACCTTCCAGCTGATGATGCGCTCGCACGACCCAGAAATCGTATGGGATCTGCTTCGCCGTCATGTGTCACGCACACAGAGCTTTGTATGCCGCTTCGCCCTGAGTGAGTTCAACCTCATCATGGATGGTCTTGCCAACGAGAACACCCGCGAGCTGCGCCATGCCAACAAGGAGCTGAAGAAGGAACAGGACATGCTGAAGAAGTTCCGCCGCCAGGAGATGTTAGGCTTGAAACGCTCGCCTTTGGAGATTGCCATCGAGCGCAACACATGGTTCCATCTGGGTGCCAACAGCAACCAGCAGTTCATCTACTCACTGCGCCGTATGCTCGACCCTATCAAGGAGCACGTAGACAACAATTTTAACCCGCTGCCCACTGAATACATCAACGAGTTTATGCCTATACGCCAAAAGATCAACGACTTGATGAAGATGAGCTGCGAACAGATAGAGACAAGTCGCTATGAGAACTATCGTGAGATTCTCGCCGAGGCTGACGCCTGCAAGGACGAGCTCTCAGTGCTCCGCAAGAAGCACATCGATCGTCTGCAGAACATGAAAGACAACACGCTGATGCAAATCTCGCTCGTCTATCTGAACGTACTGCAGGAGAGCCAGGAGTTCCTCAGTGTGATGAGACACCAGCTCAGAGCAGCCAAGAAGTTCATGGAGAACTAATCCTCTCCTTTGCTTATTCGATAAAAAAAGAGCATCGCCTGTTGGTGATGCTCTTTTATTTTGATTTTTCGCTGGGTTCAGGAGTTATAGCGACTTCCTACAAGCTCTTGATGAGTTTCAGTATCTCAGCCCGCTTGCCATCATTGGTGCCATTGCCTACATAGCGTACAATGCCTTTCTCGTCGAGCACGAGGAAGAGCGGAAAGCCGCCTGTGCCCACAAAGCGCACGAAATACTTGTCGTCGTAGATGTGGTTCCAGTTGAACCCACGCTGCTGGGTGATGCGACGCACCTTGTCGGCCTTCTCGAAGTTGACCGAAAGAAACAGCACGTCGGGCAACTGCTCCTTCCATTCAGAGAGAATCGGCATCTCGCGCAGACAGGGTCCGCAGCCCGAGAACCAGGCATTGACAACCACCTTTCGGCCCTTGATGAGTTCGTCGGTCCATGGATTGCCATCGATGTCATACTCGGCAAAATGCCCTGGCAAAGGTTTACCTACCTCAAGTTCTAAATATTTATAGCCTCCCTCTGGAAACATGCGCTTGTTCATCAGCTCACGGTTTTTTATCTCTTCGTCTATCTCGGCGATTCCTTTCACACGATTGCGGGGTATCTCATACTTGGCCCACGACTGGGGCACAGTAGCTCCCTTGCGAAGGGTGATGTTTACAATCATATAATCCTTGCTCAAGCTCACGAATCCCATCGACTGGGCATCAGCTGCATCAGTAGGGAGCTCCTTTGAATAATACTTACCGTCGACAAAGTAGGCGGCCTTTACCAAACTGTCTGCTGTTTGGGTTTCAGACTGCTGTGCAGATGCCGTGAGCGAGGCAAATGACAGCAGAGCCAGGAAAAAGCTTTTTGTTCTCATTGTTTTTTATGTTGATATTTTCTGTTTTCAATGCCACAAAAGTACATAAAAAAGGCAGAACTCCATCATCGAAGTCCTGCCTTTTTTCTTTATTCAATAAGTTTAACGGTGCTTAAAACGTTTTTTGAATGTCTCAACTTTCGCAAGTAAGCTCCACACGCCCTGAACCAATACTTATTCGTGCGTAGCAAAACGCTGCTCGGCCAATTTCTCGTACTTGGTGCCGGGCTTGCCATAGTTGGCATAAGGCCAGATGCTGATGCCGCCACGGGGCGTAAAGATGCCTGTCACCTCGATGTACTTAGGATCCATCAGGGCGATAAGGTCTTTCATGATGATGTTGACACAGTCCTCATGAAAGTCGCCGTGGTTGCGGAAACTGAAGAGATAGAGCTTCAGACTCTTGCTCTCCACCATCTTGACATCAGGAATGTAGCTGATGCGAATCTCGGCAAAGTCGGGCTGTCCTGTGATAGGACACAGCGATGTGAACTCGGGGCAGTTGAAACGCACCCAGTAGTCGTTGCCCTGATGCTTGTTGACGAAAGTCTCAAGCACCTCGGGCGCATAATCCATTCTGTATTGGGTCTTGGCACCTAATGCCTTCAGACCGTCTTCTTTTCTATCCATATCTTTGTTTATTGTTTCTTTTGTGAAGGAGTTTTGAAGGAGTTATTTTCAGAAGTTATTTTCAGAAGTTAAGGAGTTAAGACAACAGTCTTATTGCTTGAATTCAAACCCACAAAGGCATTTGTCTTAACTCCTCAGCGACCGAAGGGAGCGATAACTCCTTAACTCCTTTAACTCCTGAAAATATCTCCGAAGAATAGCACCTTAGAATCAATTCAGGCTGAAAATCTTAAACACGTTATAAGAGATGTTTTTATCGTACACATCCTCGCCCTCGTGACGCTTCAGGAACCTGACCACGCGAATGGTGACAGGCAGCACGATGATTTCGTACACCGTCTTGAGCACCACCTGCCAAATCATCAACTTAGGCAACTCGGCAGCAGGCACCACTCCACCCAATGCCAAGGGGAAGAATATCAGACTGTCGCAACTCTCGCCAGCCACCGTACTCCAGATGGCACGAGCCGAGAAACGCTTTCCGCCATCTCGAATCTTCATCACACTCATCACGTAGGCATTGGCAAAAGAACCTACGATGAAAGCCACAAACGAGGCTGCGGCAATGCGGGGAGCCAAGCCGAAGATGGCATGAAAGCCCTCCTGATTGTGCCAGTAGGGAGCTGCGGGAATCATATCGCAGATGGCTCCTAATGCCACGAAGAAGAAGTTCATGGCAAAACCCGTCCATATCAGCAGACGAGCCTTCTGATACCCCCACACCTCGCACACACAGTCGTTGATGATGTAGCTCACGGGGAAAACGATGAGACCTCCGGTAAGAGAAACCGAACCTACTGCAATTTGCTTTGTTTCGAGCACGTTTGCCGCTATAAGGCAAACGCAAAAGAGAATGCTGAAAAGCATGAACAGCACGCTCACTTGAGTTTTTTCTTTTTTCATTTTTCTTGTTTTTTACGAGGTTTACCAAGCACTCGAGTTCATAAATATAAAGGTGGAACTACCCATCCTTTGCAAAATCGGCTGCAAAATTACGATTATTCTTTCTATTTACAAAATATTAAGGGCAATATCTCACCATATTTGAGGGAAAATATGTACTTTTGCATGGAATTTGACAGAATAATAAAACAGATAAATAAAGAAAGAAACAACATGAAGAAAATCTTATCTATGGCCCTGACTGCCATGATGGCTGTCAGCTGTGCCGAAGCGCAAGACGTCGCCTTCACCGTAGAAGGCACTGCACCACAGGGTGTTGACACTCTCTACGTGTTCTATAACGGACAGATGAACGAGGCTCAGCCCATTGCTGCCAAAGAGGGCAAGTTCGAGGTGAAAGGCAATCAGCCTGCCGAAACCTTCATCACCGTGGCTGCAAGCAACCAGCTGATGGTGGCTGCCGTTATCGACGGTACAAAAACCATCAACATCGACCTGGTAAACAAGAAGGTTGGCGGTTCGGAACTCAACGAGAAGCTGAACACATATTACGCCAAGATGAGCGTAATAGAGAAGAAGATGAACGATCTGGCTCCTGAATGGCAGAAGCTCCGCGGCGACAAGACCGAGGAGGGCAAGACCAAGATGAAGGCCCTGGAACAGAAAATAGACGCAGTGGAGGCTGAGCAGAACGCCGAGATAGCCGCTTTCTGCAAGGAGAACAAGGACAATGTGCTGCCTGCCTACATCCTGTCGGACAGCTTCTATGGTTTCGAGTTTGCCAAGCTGAAGGAACTTTGCGATCCCAGCACCGCTTACTACAACCACCCCATGATGCGCCGCCCAAAGATGCAGATAGAATCGCTTGCCAAGCGTCAGCCAGGCATCAAGTACACCGACCTGAACATGCAGGACATGAACGGCGCCAAGGTGAAGCTGAGCCAGTTTGTTGGCAACGGAAAGTATGTATTGGTGGATTTCTGGGCTTCATGGTGCGGACCTTGCCGCATGGAAATGCCTAACGTGAAGAAGGCCTACGAAATGTATCACGGCAAAGGCTTCGAGGTGGTAGGCGTGAGCTTCGACAACAAGTTGGAAGCCTGGAAGAAGGGTGTCAACGACTTAGGTCTGGCATGGCCTCAGATGAGCGACCTGAAGGGCTGGCAGTGCGCTGCACATGATGCCTATGGCGTAAACAGCATCCCAAGCAACGTGCTCCTCGACCCTAATGGCGTTATCGTAGCCTGCGACCTGCGTGCCGAGGATCTGCTCGAGAAGTTGGCCGAAATCTACAAGTAATTCTGCATCAAGCAACTACAGAGGCTCATACAGCCTACGTCATAAAAAAATGAGAAGCTATTTTCACAGCTTCTCATTTTTTTTATTGTCTATATTGAACTTTCGTTATTCTGCGCTTTCCTCCTGACGGTCGTCTACGTTATCGCCCTCAGTAGGAGCCAAGATGGCCTTGAAGTCGGTGTAGCCGTTCTTAACGAGGATATTGTACCACTGCAACAGCTTCTTGATATCGCTGTCGTGAACACGGTCGCGGTCGTAGTTGGGCAACACCTCAGCAAAGTAGTCGTGCAACTCCTGTGCAGAAGCCTTCTTATAGTTCAGGCTGCTCTCCTTGCTGTCCTCTTTCTTGCCTACGTTTTCGAACACCTTCCAGAGTGCTATCTCGTCAGCATCAGTATACATAGCGATATCGCCAAGACTTGTCACACGATCGGTGGCAAAGGCAGGAATACGCTTGTGTGTCTCGTCGATAGTCTCGACGATAAGATTGCGGTTACCACGTGAAACCAGTTTGTAAAGGCCTGGCTTGCCTGCAATAGATAAAATTGTTTCCATTTGGTTATATTTTCTTTAATTTTTCACTGATTATTTTTCTCTTTTTGGTGCAGTCTTACTCTGCTTCAGTCTTTCTCTGCTGCTTTTCGCCACTCTTCCACCCTTTCGAGCAAAAGATTCACTTGCCGCGCCACATCAGCCTTGCCGTCGTTGACGATTTCGAAGTCGCAGCGGGCTGCAACCTCTGCCTGTGACATCTGGGCATGAATCCACTCCAAGGTTCTGCTGCGGTCTATATGGTCGCGCGCCATTACTCGCTGAATGCGAACCTCCTCTGGAGCCGTGACACAGACCACAAAGTCGAAATGAGTGCGATGGATAAATCCACTTTCGAAGAGGATGGCACTCTCGAGCCAGTCGCAGTCGCTCTGCTCGAAATCTCGCGCCACGGCAGGATGAACCACATCGTTGACAGCCAACTTGTTGGCCTCGCTTGCCAACAGAAAACGCGCCAAGACGGGTTTCTGCAGCACGCCCTCAGCATCGTACACATCCTCGCCTACCAGCGAGCAAAGACTCTGCTGCAACGGCTTGTCGCTTCGCATGAGCCGCTTGGCTGCCGCATCACTGTCGTAGACACGAATGCCATGTCTTTCCAGTTCGCGACAAACAAAACTCTTGCCGCTGCCAATGCCTCCTGTTATCGCTATTTTCATCTCTTCTTCCCGATTGTCCAAGATTTCTTCACTTTTTGCTCTTCCAAGAGTTCCTCTTATTACTCAAGTTTCGCAAGTAAGTTCCTCACTCTCCTTACTCCACTTGCTGTTCGAGCAGATAATCCACTCGTTGGAAGTCGAGTCTGGCCTTGCTCACACTATGCGGAACGCCGATGAGCTGCAGCGTACACTTGTCGGAAGGATTCTGAGAGAGTTCATTATAGTCGACCACTACCTTGAACATATCCGGACGGATGGTGCGGAACAGGCTTGCGCCAATCGTAAACCGCACAGTCACCTTCGACGGGAATGTACGAAGCACAAATCCCTCGGGCATGTTGATGGCTGTGATGGGCACATCGATGGTTTCCTCGGTGAGCACATCAGGATAGACAGACAGGCGAACCGTGCCTGGAACCATCTTCAGTCCGCGAATCTTGCGAAGGCGAACCGTCGTATGGATCGTGTCCTGCAGGTTGCGCATGTTGAAAGGTTCTATCTCCACATAATTCACCTTGTCGAGCTGATCCTTGTTGGCATAGACCGTCACCTCGGCTGGCAGGAAGTCGGTATGGGCAAGATAGTAGCTCTTGCTGGCTGTCACCTTTCCCTTGAAGACTACAGGCACCTGCTTGGAGGCGCCATAGGTGAAGTAGAAATCATACTCGCCGGGCTTTACGGAGAGCAACTTGCTGGAGCCATAAAGCTGTTCCTGCAACTGTCGCTGCACATCGGTCAATGGCACTACGCCCTTGCCCTTTTCCTCGTCGGCATAAGCCGAGAACTTGAAGGAGAGCGGACGCAGCACGTGTCCATACTCGTAGGTTACGAGCGTGAATCCCTTGTCGCGCACGGTAATCCGCACCGTATCGGGAAGATCGCCCGTCACCACGACATTGCGAGGCACGTCTGTCAGGCGCACAGGCACACAAAGTTCCTTCTCGTAGGTCTCGTTGAGCGTCATCATCAACCAGAAGATGCCGCTGAGAGCGAGAAAGAACAAGAATATCAGCAACTCCTTGTTGACGGTGCCAAAAAGGAGTTTGCTGAGTGTACTGAATAAGCTATACCGGGGCCTATGCATTAGGAGTCTGCGATGTGGCATCGGCGAACACATAGCCCTTGGCTACAGTGATAACCACGCCACGTGCCACCTCGATATCGATAGTGTTCTCCTGGGCATTGACACGCTTTACTGTGCCATATATACCGCCACCAGTCACTACCTTGTCGCCTTCCTTCAGCGCATTCTGAAACTCGCGAATCTTCTTCTGTTTCTTCTGCTGTGGACGAATCATAAACAACCACATGATAGCGAAGATAGCTACCATCATAATGAGCATAGGCAAGCCACTCTGGCCGCTACCGCTCTGCAAAAACAAATTTGTCATATTTCTAAAGTTTTATTTTTTCTGTTAATATAATCAAGATATGAACCTATATATATAATAAGGTGTAAATCTCACTTTCCCGGTCTTACTTCTCCTCCTCGGCAGCATTGTCCTGAGCTGTTGGCTCTGCAGGCTGGTCGTAAGAAGGCTGATCGTAAGAAGGCTGATCATACTGATAGCCGTTATTGTCATTCCACTCATTACCATTGTTGTTGCGATAACGTGGCTGACCAATGCGCTGACGGCGCTGCTGTCCTTCGCGGGCACCACTATGAACTCCGAATCCTCCACGGCCTGCACGGCGCTGAACGTTCTGCTCACGATGAGGACGCTCGGGCAATTCTTTCATGATGACACCGGTCTCGATCAGCGAACGGGCGATGGCGTCGAGCATTCCGTTCACATAGCCGCCACTGCGTGGTGTGCTGTAGATCTTGCTCAGTTCCACATACTCGTTGATGGTTACTGTGGCAGGAATGCCAGGGAAGTTGACCAACTCGGCGATAGCAATCTGCATGATGACCATATCCATATATGCCAGACGCGAGAAATCCCAGTTGCGTGAAATCCGTCCCATATATTTCTGATACTCGTCGGCGTTGAGAATCGTGGCACGGAACAGCTTGCGGGCAAACTCACGGTCTTCCATGTCCTTGTATTCGGGCAGAAGCTCCTGGTTGGCCTTGTTGGCAGGGTCGAATCGCTTGATGGTTTTCAGCACGAAAGTATCAATGATGTCCTTGTCGTCGTTCCAGTAGAGGCTCTTCTCCTCGAGCATGGCTTCGATGTCCTCGCTGTTCATCACGATGTTCTTGTACAACTTGCGCCACACCTCACGGTCGGCATCATAACTGTCTTCCTCGGCATTCATATACTCCTGATAGATGTCGCTCTCCACAACAGCAGTGTACACACGGCGCACCACCTCAATATCGTCATCCCATGAAGAGTTCTTGGCTTCTATCCATTCGCCAAGCATCTTATTCTCCTCGAGCTGCACGGCAAAGCGGTTGAAAGCAAACTTCTGCGATGGAGCATCGCCTCCCTCACGCTGCACACGTGTCACCTCCAAGTCGTAACGCTTGCGCGCTTCCTTGGTGATTTCTACAATAAGTTGTAATTGATAATTGTATAAATCGTAAGCCTTGGACAGGCTGAAGAACAACTCCTTCTCGGCGTTGTCCATGTTACGATTGCCGTTTTGATAGTACGCATAGGTTAACTGCACAATCTTTCTGCGAATCAAGTCCCTGTTAATCATTCTCTAATAATTTACGGATTAAATGTATTTTGCTGCAAAAGTAAGTATTTATCTCCTAATAAACAAGAAAAAACAGAGTTATTTCTCATTTTTTAATGATAAAATCTCTTTTTTTCAAATTTCTGACCACTAAATTTGGAAATTCCAAAGAAAAGTAGTAATTTTGCATCCGTTTTGTAAAAAACCGCTTTTTCAAAGCTAATCCGTGTGATGGCGAGTTAAGGCACATTTTTATTAATTAATACTTAATTTAGAGTAACACAATGAAAGAGATTAACGTAACAGGTCAGAAGCGCACAGACCTTGGCAAGAAAGCTTCTAAAACATTGCGCAAAGAGGGTTTGATCCCATGTAACTTGTATGGCGAGAAGAAGGACGCTAACGGCGCTCCTGAGGCTTTGTCTTTCGCAGTTCCATTCGCTGAGCTCCGCAAGATCATCTACACTCCTCACGTATATGTTATCAACCTCATCATCGACGGTGAGAGCCACACAGCTATCATGAAGGAGATTCAGTTCCACCCAACAACAGACGCTCCTTTGCACGTAGACTTCTACGAGGTGAACGACCAGAAGCCTATCACTATCGGCATCCCAGTGAAGTTGGTAGGTTTGGCACAGGGTGTTCGCGATGGTGGTCGTATGAACCTCTCTATCCGCAAGATCGACGTTACTGCTCCTTACCAGGTTATTCCTGAGCACCTCGATATCGACGTTACTGCGTTGAAGATTGGTAAGAGCATCAAGGTAGGCGACCTCTCATTCGAGGGTCTCGAGCTCGCTACAAGCAAGGCTGTAGTAGTTTGCTCTATCAAGATGACACGTAATGCCGCTGCAGCTGCCGCTGCTGCTGCCGCTGAAGAGGAGGAGGCATAATTATCAATTAGAAGTACATTCGGAAATTGGATAAATTTTTGATTTGTGGTCTCGGGAATCCTGGCGACGAATACGCCGGAACCCGACACAACACAGGATTCATGGTATTGGACGCTTTTGCTAAGGCGTCCAATATTCATTTTGAGGATAAGCGTTACGGCTTTGTTGCCGAGACAAGCATCAAGGGACGAAAGGTGTTCCTACTCAAACCCACCACGTTTATGAACCTCAGCGGAAACGCTGTGCGCTACTGGCTGCAGCAGGAGAAAATAGACCAGAAGCGACTGCTCGTCATCAGCGATGAACTTGCCCTGCCATTGGGCGCGTTCCGACTGAAAGCTGGCGGAAGCAACGGCGGACACAACGGACTGGGACACATCCAGCAACTCATCGGACAAGACTATGCCCGTCTGCGTATGGGCATCGGAAACGATTATCCACGTGGAGGACAGGTGGACTGGGTACTGGGACACTACACCGAGGAGGACATGCGCCAACTGCAGCCTGCACTCGACCTGGGCGTGGAAATCATCAAGAGTTTCGTGTTGCAAGGCATCGACGCCACTATGAACCAATACAATAAATTGGGGAAAAAGTAAGAACGAGTTTAACATTCCCTCCAAGGCTGTTGGCTATAACTTCTAACGACCAAAGGGAGTGATAACTTCTTTAACTTCTATAACTTCTGAACTTGCAAAAGTTCAATAAACACTAATACAGCTATGAAGGAAAGTGCCAGAATAGACAAGTGGCTCTGGGCTGCCCGCATATACAAGACGCGCAGCATCGCAGCAGATGCCTGCAAGAACGGGCGTGTCACCGTGGGAGGCATCTCGCGCAAGCCTTCGTTCATCATCAAGCGAGGCGATGTGGTGAGCGTGAAGAAAGCGCCCATCACCTATTCCTTCGAAGTGCTCGACTGCATCGAACAGCGCGTGGGAGCCAAGATGCTCTTTGCCGTTTACAAGAACGTCACCGATCCTCGACAGTACGAACTGCTGGAAATGAGCCGTATCAGCGGATTCGTTGACCGTGCCCGCGGAACAGGACGTCCTACCAAGAAAGAGCGCCGTGCCCTCGATGCTTTCATTGATCCTGCCCTCTTTGGCTTCGACGACGATGACGATATAGAATAAATGTTCTCTTTAACCTATAAAATCTATGTTCTAAAGTATCGAACTTATGTTCCAAAGTTTAGAACTTATGTTCCAAAGTTTAGAACTTATGTTCTAAAGTACCGAACTTATGTTCTAAAGTTTAGAACATAGATTTATTCATAAGAAACAAAACAAATTCATTATAAACAGAAAACATTTTTAAATGTTTTATGATTAACTCAAGTTTCGCAAGTGGTTAAAGTATGGACAGAAGGCCCAAAAGCGCATAGAAGCAGCACGCCCTGAAAGGGCAGAAGCTCCTAGCCCAGGGCGCTGCCCTGGGTTGTTTTGGACGCAAATCTGTCGCCCTGTAAGGGCAAAAGCTTTAAAAATCAAGGCAATACATAAAGCTTTTGCCCTTACAGGGCGCCTTACCAATTGCTATAATACCCAGGGCGTTGCCCTGGGCTAAGAGCTTCTGCCCCTTCAGGGCGTGTGGAGCTAACATTCGAACTTCTGTTAAATAAGTGTGAAGAAAAACCGTATCATGTCGGCCGTTTAACGGCTTTTCGCACGATTTTGAATTGTTTTCGGTCGATTTTAAGACGTTTTCAGCACTTGCAACCGTCACTTTTTACTCTTAAGCACGTTTTTAGACTATTTATACACGAAATATAGCATTTTAGTCACAATTTTACCCATTTCATGAAAATAATTAAAAAAATACTTGCATTTTAATAAAATTAATTATATCTTTGCCCCGTCTAAGAAGAAGTTTAAAACCTTTCCTATTGGACGGCAGATTATCCATTAAGGAGATTTGCATAACATACTATTATTAACTTTATAAAATTCAGAGAGTATGAAAAAATTATTGGTTATGGCAGCTATGGTGCTGTCTTCAGTAGGTGCTTTTGCACAGTATTCAGCAGGCGATATCACTATTCAGCCTAAGATTGGTTTGAACATTGCATCTGTTGGTGGCGACGTTGACGGTGACTACAAGACTGGTTTGGCTGTTGGTGCAGAAGCTGAATATCACGTTTCACCATTGATCGGTGTCAGCGCAGGTCTTCTTTATTCTCAGCAGGGATGCAAGTGGTCAGTAAACGTTGAAGGTGTTGACATTGAGGCCAAGTGGAAGCCAGCTTACCTCAACATCCCTATCCTTGCCAACTTCTATGTTGCTAACGGTTTGGCATTGAAGGCTGGTGTTCAGCCAGGTTTCATGGTTGCAAAAGACGATGCAGAAAATGTTAATACATTCGACTTCTCTGTACCAGTAGGTATTTCTTACGAGTACATGAACATCTGCCTCGATGCTCGTTACAACATCGGTTGCACCAAGGTAGACAAAGATGTTAAGGGCTGCAACTCTGTTTTCCAGGTAACACTGGGTTACAAGTTCAAGCTCTAAGCTCAGAACAACAGGCTTTTCATAAGCCCATCCACCCTCTCGCTCCTTGCTGTGAGATGAAAACATAGCAAGGAGACAAAAGAAGGGCTGGATACTCGATAAAGTATCTTAGGATAGTTGCAAACTATTTTAAGATACTTTTTTTATGCCCTTTATCGTGCTTTCATTTATGAGTAACAATTTTTATTTCATGACACTTTTCTCGCCATGGCTATTCCAAAGCAAGTTTAGTTCTGTTCATTTAGCTTAATGTAATTTCTCCACCGATTATATATTTCTATATTACTGACCTTATTTTTCCATAGAATAAAAAATATTATAAAATTTGTTTGCATCTAAAAAAAAATAATTATACCTTTGCCCCGTCTAAGAATAAGAAGTTTAAAACACATCCTATTGGACAGCAGAACATTCTTGTTAGTAAGTTTGTGCAACACATTATTATTAATTTATAAATTCAGAGAGTATGAAAAAATTATTGGTTATGGCAGCTATGGTGCTGTCTTCAGTAGGTGCATTCGCACAGTATTCAGCAGGCGACATCACTATTCAGCCTAAAGTCGGTTTGAACGTATCTTCCGTTACTGATGACGAAGCTGGTTACATAGCAGGCTTTGTTGGCGGTATAGAGGGAGAATATCACGTTTCACCCATGGTAGGAATCAGCGCCGGTCTTCTCTATTCTATGCAAGGAGCCTCAGTTAAGGACGCTGAAGGAGACCCAAAATTGGAGATGAACTATGTGAATATCCCTATTTTGGTAAACGCCTATGTTGCAAAAGGCCTGGCACTGAAAGCTGGTATTCAGCCTGCATTCAATGTAAGCAATAAAGTAAAAGTTGCCGGCATCAGTATCGACTACGACAAATACGCACCAGAAGGAGCAGAGATAAAGACTTTTGATTTCTCTATTCCTGTAGGAATTTCTTACGAGTACATGAACGTTTGCCTCGATGCTCGTTACAATATCGGTGTATCAAAAATTGCGGATGGTGATTCTGGCCGCAACTCTGTATTCCAGATCACTTTGGGTTACAAGTTCAAGCTCTAAGCTTTAGCGATGACCCATGACAGGCATTTTCAGTAGAGCCTGTCGCTTATTCATAGAGATGCCCCCGCAGACTCTTCCCCACATCAAGGAAAAGTCTGCGGGGGCTCTGTTTTTATAGCTCATTAAGAGAGCATTAGTAAACTTTAGCAATGAAGTCTTGGCTGTATCAACGGAAAGTAGTATTTTTGCAGAGCAAAAAACAACAACAAAACAAAAAAAGGAAATGAATATATTAGTGACAGGAGCCAACGGACAGCTCGGCAACGAGATGAGAATCGAGAGCAAGAACACCACAGACCACTATCTCTTCACCGACGTGAACCAGGTGGAAGGCGTGGAAACCACTTACCTCGACATTACAGACATGGACGCCATACGCAAGATGGTGAGCGAGAACCACATAGACGCCATCATCAACTGTGCGGCATGGACCAATGTGGATGCCTGCGAAAATGACGAGAAGTTGGCAGCACTTGCAGAGAAACTGAATGCCGATGCTCCAGAGAACCTTGCCTTGGCAATGAAAGAGACAGGCGGACTGCTCGTGCAGATTTCCACCGACTACGTCTTTGGTAAGGAACCATACAATGTACCTTGCGGACCCCAGCAGAAGGGAACTCCTACAGGCGTATATGGTACAACCAAGCTTCACGGTGAACAGAAAATCATGGCAAGCGGTTGCCAGTATGTCATCATCCGCACCGCATGGCTCTACTCTGAGTTTGGCAAGAACTTCTGCAAGACAATGCTCAACCTCACTGCCACAAAGCCACAGTTGAAGGTAGTGTTCGACCAGTGCGGAACTCCTACCTATGCTCTCGACCTGGCCAACGCCATCCTCACTGTCATAGACAAGATAAAGTCGGTCGACGACAAAAGCAAATACACCGGCATCTATCATTTCTCCAACGAGGGAGTGTGCTCCTGGTACGACTTCACACAGATGATAGCCCGCATAGCCGGACACACACAGTGCGACATACAGCCCTGCTACAGCTCGGAATATCCTTCGCCAGTGGCCCGTCCTGCCTACTCCGTGCTCGACAAGCGAACCATCAAGGAAACCTTCGGCGTGAAAGTGCCCTACTGGATTGACTCGCTCGAAAAGTGCATTGCAAACCTCCTTAAGTAACATTTTAAATAATAAATATAATGAAGCGAACCATCATCATCACAGGCGGCGCCGGATTTATCGGCTCACACGTTGTCCGTCTGTTCGTGAACAAATATCCCGAGTATCACATCATCAACCTCGACAAGCTGACTTATGCAGGCAATCTGGCCAACCTCAAGGACATCGAGGACAAGCCCAACTACACCTTTGTGAAGGGCGACATCTGCGACTTCGAGCTGATGCTCAAGTTGATGAACGACTATCAGGTAGACGGCATCATCCATCTGGCTGCAGAAAGCCACGTAGACCGCTCTATCAAGGATCCATTCACCTTTGCACAGACCAACGTGATGGGAACACTCTCGCTCCTGCAGGCAGCAAAGACCTACTGGGAGAGTCTGCCCGAAGGCTATGAGGGCAAGCGCTTCTACCACATTTCTACCGACGAGGTGTATGGCGCCTTGCAGATGACACATCCCGAGGGCGTGGCAGCACCATTCTCCACCAAGGCATCAAGTGGCAAGAACCACGAGGCTTATGGCGAGGAGTTCTTCGTAGAAACCACCAAGTACAATCCCCATTCTCCCTACTCGGCTTCCAAGGCCAGCAGCGACCACTTTGTACGTGCTTTCCACGATACTTACGGCATGCCTACCATCGTGACCAACTGCTCCAACAACTATGGTCCTTACCAGTTCCCAGAGAAGCTCATCCCTCTCTTCATCAACAACATACGCCATCGCAAGCCTCTGCCCGTCTATGGCAAGGGTGAGAACGTGCGCGACTGGCTCTACGTGGTAGACCATGCCCGTGCCATCGATCTCATCTTCCACGAAGGAAAGGTGGCTGAGACCTATAATATCGGAGGTTTCAACGAGTGGAAAAACATTGACATCATCAAGGTGGTTATCAAGACCGTAGACCGTCTTCTCGGTCGCAAGGAGGGCGAAGACCTTGACCTCATCACTTACGTCACCGACCGCAAGGGCCACGACATGCGTTACGCCATCGATTCACGCAAATTGCAGCGCGAATTGGGTTGGGAACCAAGTCTGCAGTTCGAAGAGGGCATCGAGAAAACCGTGAAATGGTATCTCGACAACCAGGAATGGATGGACAATGTAACCTCTGGCGACTATCAGAAATATTACGAGAACATGTACGGCAACAAATAAATTTGTCAAGCCAAGGCGTGAAAAATTTTGATTTTTTACGCATTAAGACATAAGCTTGAGCATTACGCATAAAAAAATTGAGCTTTGAACATTGAATCATTATGAGAAAACAAATAACTCTCATAATGCTCAATGTTCAAAGCTCAAAACTTTTGTACTTTATAACGCTTTGGCTTTATCCTTCACGGAAGAAGTCGAAAGCCTCTTTGATTTCGTCGATGGTGGCACTTTGGTTGATGCGAATATCACCGATTCCACCCAACAAGGTAAAGTTGATGATGCCATCCTGATTTTTCTTGTCATGGCGCATCAGTTCTATCAGTTCGTCGTAGTCATCGCAGGTGATAGGAAGCGAGCCATAGTACTCCTTGATGAAGTTCACCGTCTGTCGCATCTTCTCCGTTGGGAATCCCGTCTTCATCACACTCAGATAGAGTTCCGGAATCAGACCGAACGCCACAGCATAGCCGTGCAGAACAGGCTTGCGTTTCAGTGCCCAGCTTTCAAAGGCATGACCGAAAGTATGTCCCAAGTTGAGCGCCTTGCGGATGCCGTGCTCATGAGGATCCTGCTCTACGATGCGCTCCTTTACCGCCACGCTATCGCCCACCATGCGTTGCAACTGCTGCAAGTCGGGATGAGCCAAGTCGAAGCCAACCAACTCCGCCCACATCTTTTCGTCCGAAATCAAGCCATGCTTCAGCATCTCTGCATAGCCCGAACAGATGTTCTCGGCATCGAGCGTGCGCAGGAACTCAGTATCGAGAATGACAAACTTGGAGTCGCAGAACACGCCTATCTCGTTCTTCAGTCCACCGAAGTTGATGCCCGTCTTTCCTCCCACCGAAGCATCCACCATAGAGAGGAGCGTAGTGGGGACATTGATGAAGTTGATGCCACGCTTGAAAGTTGCTGCGGCAAAGCCACCCAAGTCGGTAACCATTCCACCACCCAGGTTTATCATGCACGAATGGCGCGATGCACCGCCCTCGCCCAACGACTTCCATACGTGTACCATCGTGTCGAGGTCTTTGTGCGTATCGGTGGCACCAATGATAATGACCTTCGCATCCTTGAGCGAGAAATAATTTTTCACAACAGGCCAGCACTTGACAACTGTGGTTTCGTCGGTAAGCACAAAAATCTTGTCGTGCTCGCACTCTGCCAAGGCTTCGGCTATCTCACTTTCGAGATTGGTAGAAATGATGACTCTCTGACTCATAAATTTATCAATATATTATAAATAATGTAATTCTTGCGTGCAAAGGTACGTATTTTTCTGCATTTTGATGCAAAAGAACACACTTTTAGCATTCTTTTCACACATTTTAGACTAAACCTTATCACAAAGGATGCGTCTAAACTATCAAGCGAACAAAAAAACCTATAAAATACAGAAATGAGAAAATCAGTACTCACCCTGCTCCTGCTATTCATCGCCATGATGATACAGGCACAGCAACACCTCATCACGGGTGCCATTATCGACAAGGGAACCAACGACCCTGTCGAGGCATCGACCGTACAACTGCTACGCGCGGACAGCACCTATATCTCAGGCGCCATCAGCGACGAGAATGGACTCTTCAGCCTTCAGGCTCCCGAAGACGGCAGTTATCTGCTCAAGATAACCAGCGTAGGATACAAGCCCACCGTAAGGCGCATCATGATGACCCAGGGCAAAGATCTCGCCATGGGCAAGATAAACATCAACGCAGAGGCCATCATGCTCAAGGCCGCCACCATCACGGCCATGGCCAAGAAAGTGGTGCTCAAGGAAGACACCTTCGTGTACAACTCTGCGGCTTATCGCACACCCGAAGGCTCCACCATCGAAGAACTCGTGAAGCGCCTGCCTGGTGCTGAGGTGAGCGACGACGGAAGCATCAAAATCAACGGAAAGGAAGTAAAGAAGATCCTTGTAGACGGCAAAGAGTTCATGACCGGCGACACCAAGACGGCCCTGAAGAACCTGCCCACCAGCATCATCGACAAGATCAAGGCCTACGACGAGAAGAGCGACCTGGCTAAGGTGACGGGCATCGACGACGGAGAAGAGGAAACCGTGCTCGATTTCGGCGTCAAGAGAGGCATGAACAAGGGACTCATCGCCAATATGGACCTCAGCATAGGCACCAAGCAACGATACAGCGAACGAGGCATGGCGGCTTATTTCAACGACCGCAACCGACTCATGATGTTCGCATCAGCCAACAACACCAACGACATGGGATTCCCCGGAGGTGGAGGCCCTGGCGGATGGGGATTCAACAAGCAGGGACTCAACGCCTCGAAGATGCTGGGTCTGAACTACAACTACGAGAACAAGGATAAGCTCAAGATGGACGCCTCGCTGAGATGGAACCACAGCGATGGAGACATCAGCAGCACGGTGGCTTCCGAGAACTTCGTAAGCCAGAACTCGTCTTTCTCGAACAGCCGTGCCAAGAACTTCTCGCGCAGCAACAGCTGGGACGGACGTTTCCGTCTGGAATGGAAACCCGACACAATGACCAATATCATGTTCCGTCCATCGTTCACCATCAAGAGCAGCGATGCACTGGCACGAAGCTTGTCGGCACAGTTTAATGCCGATCCTTACCAGATCACCAACGACCCGCTCGAGGACGCAGCACGTGCCGAGCTGGGACTTGAGGACGTAAGCACAAGCAAGAGCCTTCTCCAACAAGCAGGAGCTCTCGTCAACCTGCAGTCGTCGAGCAGCATCAGCTATAGCGAGTCTGAAAATCTGAGAGGCATGTTGCAGTACAATCGCCGACTCAGTGCGATGGGACGCAACATCACCGTGCGCACCGATGCCAGCTACGGCAAGACCGATGCCAACAGCCTCTCACTCACCAATGCCTACATGTACCTTGTAGATGTGGCCAACGGCAACGAGACCGACCACTACAACACCTATCGTTACAACGTGACGCCTACCCGCAACTACAGCTACTCTCTGCAGGCCACCTACAGTGAGCCGCTCTGGCGTGCCACTTTCCTGCAACTGAGCTATAAGTTCACCTACAAATACTCGAAGACCGACCGTTCCACCTACAACTTCTCCGACTTCAGCGATGAGGAGGCAAACCAGTGGGCTTCCATCACTCCCGAGTATCGTGGATGGGGCAACTACTTGGGCACTCTGCGCTCGCCTCTCGACGAGTACTTCGACAGCGACCAGAGCCGATTCTCCGAGTACAAGAACTACATTCACGAGATGCAGCTCATGATGCGATTCATCCGACCAAAGTACAACCTCAGCTTCGGAGCCATGCTCCAGCCACAGAGGTCGAACTTCATCTACGACTATATGGGGCAGCACATCGAAACGACACGCAACGTCACCAACTTTGCGCCAACGCTCGACTTCCGTTACCGCTTCAGCAAGGTGAGCAACCTGCGCGTCAACTATCGAGGAACCACTTCACAGCCTTCGATGACCGACCTGCTCGACATCACCGACGACAGCAATCCGCTCAACATCAAGAAGGGAAATCCGGGACTGAAGCCAGCGTTCACCCACAACTTCCGACTCTTCTACAACAACTATATAGAGAAGCACCAGCGAGCCCTGATGACCTTCGTCAACTTCTCGATGACACGCAACAGCATCAGCGACATGGTGACCTACGACGACAAGACCGGTGGACGAACCACACAGCCCGAAAACATCAACGGCAACTGGAACGCACGAGGCGCCTTCATGTTCAATACAGCCATCGACAGCGCTGGCGTATGGAACATCAACACCTTCACCACCCTCGCCTATACCAATGCTGTGGGCTATCTGAGCCTCGACGGGAAGACCTCGCAGAAGAACACCACCAAGCAGACTCAGGTGGGCGAGCGAATCGCCATGGGCTATCGCAACAACTGGCTTGAGGTCAACCTCAACGGAATCCTCAACTACAACCATGCCCGCAACAAACTTCAGGCATCGAGCAACATGAACACCTGGCAGTTCTCTTACGGACCGAGCATCACAGCCACCATGCCCTGGGGCATGAGCCTGAGCACAGACCTGAGCCAGAGCAGCCGACGAGGATACAGCGACAAGTCGATGAACACCAACGAACTGGTTTGGAACGCCCAACTCTCGCAAGGCTTCCTCAAGGGCAAACCCCTCACCGTGATGATCCAGTTCTACGACCTGCTGCACCAGCAGAGCACCTTGAGTCGTGCCCTTACTGCCATGGCCCGTACCGATACCGAGTACAACAGCATCAACTCTTATGCCATGCTCCACGTCATCTACCGACTGAATATCATCGGAGGCAAGCAGGCACGCGAGACGATGAGGAATGGCGGACGCCCTGACTTCGGCGGACGCCCCTTCAATGGCGGACGACCTCCCATGGGACCACCTCCAGGAGGCGGACATCGCCGCTTCTAAGTTTAGAGAAGTTGAAACCCATATACATGATGCCCAGAACCATTCGTCATCGTTGGTTCTGGGCATATTTTTGTCTCATTGGCTCCAACATCTCTACACCTTTCAACATCCGTCAGTTTTAATTTTTACAAAATAATCTTTAAATAACTATAATTATACAGTAAGAAAACTATAACGATACAAATATTTTCCTAACTTTGCAACCACTTTTTATTATAACAGAAATGAAACATCGTATTTTAAGCATGACAATGTCACTTTGCCTCGCCTGCACGATGGGAGCGCAAAGTGCCGAAAAGATTGTACCCATCAAGTATGGAAACATGGATAATTGGGTTATCAGAAACATCAAGGAATCAGGTATCATAGGCGGAAACAAGAAGGTGGTTTATGCCGTAGGTCCGTCGATGACCATCAATGGCAATACCCCCTACACCAACAAGGGCGGCTCGCCCTGGGGAACCTCCAATGTGCTTGCCCACGTGTCAGGCATCTATAAGACCAACAACTCGGTATATCGCGACAAGCACGAGAACGGCCATTGTGCCAAGCTCGTCACCCATATCGAGAAGGTGAAGGTATTGGGACTCATCAATATCAAGGTGCTTGCAGCAGGCTCGCTCTTCCTGGGCGACGTGCGCGAACCCATCACCGGAACCAAGGACGGTCCTAAGGCCATCAACTGGGGCATTCCTTTCACCCATCGTCCCAAGGCGGTGCGTTTCGACTATAAGACCCTGTTGCCCAACTCAGCCACCCGCATCAAGCAGAACGGCTTCAGCAGTGCATCGAAAGTGGCAGGACGCGACTATGCTGTCGCCATCCTCTATCTGCAGAAGCGTCACGAGGATGCCCATGGCAACATCACGGCCAAGCGTGTGGGCACCATGGTGGTGAAGTACAGCAAGAGCACCAATGGATGGGTGAACGACGCCACCTACACCATCCATTACGGAGATATTCGCCACATGGCAGGCTATGACGCTTCGCTGATGGGGCTTCGTAATTGTGACTATGCCCGCAACAGAAAGGGCAAGAGCGTCATCATCAAGGAGACGGGATGGGCTTCGGCCAACGAGACCCCTACCCACCTCATCCTGCAGTTCTCTTCCAGTCATGGCGGAGCCTATATCGGAACGCCCGGCAACACGCTCTGGATAGACAACGTGGCACTCGTTTACTAACTGTTTATCACATATTAACACCCCTACACATTATTATATACATAACACATGAAGCAGCTTCTACTCTCATGCCTTACATGCCTTCTCTTGCCTACTCTTGGTATGGCAGGGGAGGCTGACTCTACCTTCACGCCACATACCGGGATGGAAAAAAAGGAGGTAAAAATAGGAAAAAAGGTGGACGAAAATGTGGAAGTGAAGGTGGAAGCGAAGGCGGACGAAAAGGCGGAAGTGAAGAAGGCGGACGAGAAGAAGAAATCGCTCATCACCCGTTTTCTCGACTACTTCAACGATGCCAACAAGAAGAACGACAAGCGGTTCGACTTCAGCATTATCGGAGGCCCACACTATGCCACCGACACCAAGTTGGGCTTAGGCTTAGTGGCAGCAGGCATCTATCGCTCCGACCCAGCCGACACGCTCCTCCTCCCCTCCAATGTGTCGCTCTTTGGCGATGTCAGCACGGTGGGCTTCTATCTGCTCGGTGTGCGCGGAACCCACATCTTCCCCCACGACCGTTACCGTGCCGTCTACACGCTCTACTTCTATTCCTTCCCCTGCAAGTTCTGGGGAATGGGATACGACATGGGCGACAACGACGACAACGAGAGCGACATGAAGCGATGGCAGGTGCACGTGAAGGGAAGCTTCCTGTGGAACCTTGGCAGCAACCTCTTCCTCGGTCCTTCCGTGGCCTACGACTACATCATCGGCAAGGACATCGAGCGCCCCGAGCTCTTGGCTGGAATGGACCGACATACCGACAACTATGGCGTGGGATTCACCTTCATGTTCGACAACCGTGACAACCTCACCTATCCCCACCGGGGTTATTACGTGAACCTCACCCAGATGTTCCGTCCGCGCTTCATGGGCAACGACTATGCCTTCAGCACCACCGAACTGCAGCTTAACGCCTACCAGCAACCTTGGCGAGGAGCCGTACTGGCCGAGGACCTTCGTTCCACACTCAACTTTGGCAATCCCTCGTGGGGCATGATGGCACAGACAGGAGGCAGCAATGCCCTGCGCGGATATTACGAGGGAAGATATCGCGACAAGCACATGATAGAAGCCACTGTCGAACTTCGCCAGCATGTGTGGAAACGCAACTCGCTCACGGCCTGGATAGGTGCAGGAACCATCTTCCCCAAGTTCAGCCAGATGAGAAGCCGTCACATCCTGCCTAACTTCGGACTGGGCTATCGATGGGAATTCAAGAAGAACGTCAACGTGCGTCTCGACTATGGTTTCGGCAAGGGCGGACAGAGAGGATTCCTCTTCAATATCAACGAGGCGTTCTAAAAGCAAACAACACACAACATGAAATCATTCAACAAAATCATATACTGGTATGCCGTCATCGCGCTTACCGTGCCCAATGAGGCCCTTTGTTTCACCGAGCACCTCAGCACATGGGCAGCCCTTGCCAACACCGTGCTGCCCTTTGGTGTCTACATGGCTCTGATGAGCATCTCTCGCAAGCCGGGCAAGATGGTGTGGTGGCTCTTCCCCATCATCTTCTTTGCGGCCTTCCAGATCGTGTTGCTCTATCTCTTCGGCAAGGGCGTCATAGCCGTGGATATGTTCCTCAACCTCGTAACCACCAATCCTGGCGAGGCCATGGAGTTGCTCGACAACCTCATTCCTGGCGTGGCGAGTGTCTTCATCCTCTATCTGCCCCTGCTCATCCTGGGCGTGGTGTCCATACGGAGCAAGAAGGCCCCTGTGCTGTCGAATGGATTCAGAAAGCGTTGTCGTCAGTGGGCAGCAGGCATAGCCGTGGTAGGCTGTGGCTGTATGGCTATGGCCTATCTCTCTGATACACAGCACGACAAAGGCGAGCACGATGTAACATCCGAAGAACATCACGCCCCACAATATAGCGTGCTCAACGACCTCTACCCCGTCAACGTGTTCTATAACCTCTACCTTGCCGTGAAGCGCAACAACGCCTCCATCCACTACAAGGAGGCATCTGCCCGTTTCCGCTTCGATGCCAGGCCGTCCCATCCCGAGGACTCCTGCGAGGTCTACGTCATGGTGATAGGCGAGACGGCACGAGCCATGAACTTCAGTCTCTATGGTTATCAGCGCGACACCAATCCACGGCTCAGCAAGACCCCGGGACTGGTGACGTTCAGCGATGTCACCACCCAGTCGAACACCACCCACAAGAGTGTGCCCATGCTCCTCTCGCAGGCTTCGGCCTCCGACTTCGAGCGTCTCTTCCACGAGAAAGGCATCCTGCAGGCCTTCCGTGAGGCAGGCTTCCACACCGTGTTTCTGAGCAATCAGCGCCCCAACCACTCGTTCATCGACTTCCTGGGCGAACAGGCCGACCAGTGGCTCTTCCTCAAGACGGGCGATGCCAACCCGGCTGGCCGTGAGCTGGCCGAAGCCCCGGGCAAGGACGGCAACTACTATGATGCCGACCTGCTGCCCATCCTCGACAGGATACTGGCCCGGAAACGCAAGAAGGAATTCATCGTGCTCCACACCTATGGCTCTCACTTCAACTACATGGACCGCTATCCCCGACAGATGGCGCATTTCCAGCCCGACACGCATTGCGAGGCCAAGAAGGAGAACCGTCCCGACCTCATCAACGCCTACGACAACACCATCCGCTACACCGACCTTGTGCTCAGTGGGGTAATAGAGCGCCTGAGAGCACACGGAGGCATGAGCGCCATGCTCTATACGAGCGACCATGGCGAGAACATCTTCGACGACAGTCACAAGCTCTTCCTTCATGCTTCGCCCCGAGCTTCAGAGTACGAGTTGCATGTGCCCTTCCTGGTATGGACATCGCAGAGCTTCCAGCATCAGGAGCCAGCCGTGGCACAGGCTCTCTCCGCCAACCGCCACAAGCAGGCACAGAGCAGCCGTTCCGCCTTCCACACCATGCTCAATATCGGGGGCATCAGTACGCGCTATCTGCAAGCACACATGTCATTGGCAAGCCCTGCCTATCGTCCCGCCCCTCTGCTCTACCTCAACGACCACAACGAGGCTATCCCACAGGCAGAATGTGGATTTTAGGCTAACTTCCCCACATGCGAAAGTTGAGATAGGTTATAAAAACTTTCTCTTTTCTTTCTCTATATCAGTTTTTTGCTGTAATTTTGCACCCGAATAAGTCAATAACAGTAGAAAACAATGGACTCAACACGCAAAATCGAAAAAGTAAGTTTGCGCAACCTCCACATGGAGGATTACGACCAACTGGCGAAATCGTTCAAGCGCATTTATGCCGACTCGGACGTTTTCTGGACACGTTCTCAAATCAAAAAGCTCATTACCATCTTTCCCGAAGGTCAGGTAGTCATCATCGTCGACGACAAGATCGTGGGCTGCGCCCTCTCTATCATCGTCAACTACAACATGGTGAAGGGCGACCACACCTATGCCCAGGTGACAGGCAATGAAACCTTCAACACCCACGATGCCAACGGCAACATCCTCTATGGCATCGAGGTATTCATCCACCCCGACTATCGTGGCCTCCGACTGGCCCGACGCATGTACGAATACCGCAAGGAGCTGTGCGAGAAGCTCAACCTCAAGGCCATCATGTTTGGCGGACGCATACCCAACTATCACAAGTATGCCGACCAGATGCGCCCCAAGGAGTACATCGAGAAAGTGCGCAGTCGTGAGATCTACGACCCCGTGCTCACCTTCCAGCTGTCCAACGACTTCCACGTGCGCCGTGTGATACGCAACTATCTTCCCAGCGACGAGGAGAGCGAACACTGCGCCACCCTGTTGCAGTGGGACAACATCTACTATCAGCCACCTACGGACTCCTATGTAGACCGCAAGCCCACCGTGCGCATCGGTCTCGTGCAGTGGCAGATGCGCCCCTATGCCTCCGTCGACGACCTCTTCGAGCAGGTGGAGTTCTTCGTCGATTCGGTGAGCGACTATAAGAGCGACTTCATCCTCTTCCCCGAATACTTCAATGCCCCTCTGATGGCTAAGTTCAACAATATGGGCGAGGCACAGAGCATCCGACAGATGGCACAGTACACCGAGCAGATACGCGACCGGTTCCGTGAGCTTGCCATCAGCTACAACATCAACATCATCACGGGCAGCATGCCTTACGTCAAGGACGACGGCGCCCTCTACAACGTGGGCTTCCTGTGCCGACGCGACGGAAGTGTGGACATGTACGAGAAGATTCATGTCACCCCCGACGAGCAGAAGTGCTGGGGTCTTACAGGCGGAAGCCGCATCCAGACCTTCGACACCGACTGTGGCAAGATAGGCATCGTGATCTGTTACGACGTGGAGTTCCCCGAGCTCTCACGCCTCATGGCTCAAGACGGCATGCAGATACTCTTCGTGCCCTTCATGACCGATACCCAGAACGCCTACTCCCGTGTGCGTGTATGCGCCCAGGCCCGTGCCATCGAGAACGAGTGCTATGTGGCCATTGCGGGCAGTGTGGGCAACCTGCCCCGTGTGCACAACATGGACATACAGTATGCTCAGAGTGCCGTGTTCACGCCTTGCGACTTCGCCTTCCCCAACGACGGCAAGCGATCGGAGGCTACGCCCAACACCGAGATGATTCTCGTATCCGACGTTGACCTCAACCTGCTCAACGAGCTCCACACCTATGGTGCCGTGCGCAACCTGCGCGACCGCCGCAAGGACCTCTACGAGCTGAAGAAAAAATAAAGATGTACAAGATCGACATATCGGAGCGCACGCTCCACTTCAAGCAGCCTGCCGGAACCTCACGGGGCGTCTACACCACCCGGCACAGTTATTACCTCACCCTCACCTCGGCAGAACATCCGGGCATCAGGGGCGTGGGCGAATGTGCCACCCTGCCCGACCTGAGCTGTGACGCCAAGCCCGAATACGAGCTCACGCTCCGACAGGTGTGCCAGATGGTGGAACAGATGGGGCGCATACCCTACGACATGATACGTGCCTACCCCAGCATCACCTTCGGACTGGAGACCGCCTTTGCCGACTTCTTCCGTCAGTGCCCCGCTATCGATGTGCCGGCATGGGCGACGTACCTGGCAAGCCTCTACGACACGCCCTTCGCACGGGGCGAGGAGGGCATCACCATCAACGGACTGGTATGGATGGGCACCTACGACGAGATGCTCGCCCGACTGGAGGAGAAGCTGAAGAGCGGATTCCACTGCGTGAAACTGAAGATTGGCGCCATCGACTTCTTCAAGGAGCTCGACCTCATCAAGCGCATACGCCAGGTGTACAGCAAGGAGCAGATAGAGTTGCGCGTGGATGCCAACGGTGGCTTCACGCCCGAAAATGCCATGAGCCGACTGGAAGCCCTGGCACAGTACGACATCCACTCCATAGAGCAGCCCATACGCCAGCACCAGTGGCCCAAGATGGCTGCCCTGTGCCGTGAGTCGCCCCTGCCCATCGCCCTCGACGAGGAGCTCATCGGCGTGAACGTGCGATCCATGAAGCAGGCATTGCTCGACACCATACACCCTCAGTACATCGTGCTGAAGCCCTCGCTCCACGGAGGCATCTACGGATGCCGCGAATGGATACAGATGGCAAGCGAACGGGGCATCGGAAGCTGGATCACATCGGCCTTGGAGAGCAACGTGGGGCTCAGTGCCATCGCCCATTTCTGCGCCAAGACTTATGGTCCCGGGGTCTCCATGCCTCAGGGCCTTGGCACCGGTCAACTCTTCACCGACAACATTCCCATGCCTTTGGAAATCAGAGGAGAGAAGATCTTTGTTAATGGTTGATTTCGGAAACATTCCCCTTATGGAACTGAACGAATTTCTTGCCGAATGGCACAACGACAACCCCCGCATTCTGGTACACACCAGCGGATCTACGGGCAAACCCAAGCCCCTGATGGTGGAGAAGAGGCGGATGCTCAACTCAGCCCGCATCACCTGCGACTTCTTAGGACTGAAGCCGGGCGACACCGCCCTGCTCTGCATGCCCCTCGACTATATCGCGGGCAAGATGATGGTGGTGCGAAGCCTCCAGCGGGACCTTCGGCTCACCTCCGTGCGTCCGAGCAGCCATCCCCTGGCCGACGATGCCCTGCCCCACTTCACCTTTGCCGCCATGGTGCCCATGCAGGTGTACAACAGCCTGAAAGTGCCCTGCGAGCGCGAACGGCTCATGCACATCTAAAGGGCACAAAACGAAGCGTATATAAATGAAAGAGATGAAAAGTAAGATAAGATGATGAATGATAGAGAGTTACAGAGATGAAGAGGAAAAGAGGATGCAAAACGAAACGTTTACATAGCTTTAATTTTGGTTTAATTTTAGAGTGACTGGAGATGGAAAAGATAGGGCGAAAGTTTACATAGGGTTTACATAGGGTTTACATAGGGTTTACATGGGGTTTACATGGGGTTTGTACGCAGGAGGCAGCGCGATGATGGCGAGATCTGAGAGAGGAGCGGATGATGATTGCGAGATAGGGGCATGGATATTGCGAAATGCGCTAAAACAAAGGGGTGTGCGCCTGTTTGAGATGGCTATGGATGATGTATCAACCGGGGAAGAATGAGGGCTTAGAACGTAATTTTAGGGGTGTTCGGATGGTGTTCGAATGATGTTATAAGCCGGGGATGATTTTGGGGGTATTTTTGGGGTTATTTTGGGTTATTCGGGGAGCTTGCTGGCTCCCCTTTTTTGTGCCCGAAATGGTCATTTTGAGGTTAGGGGGGCAATTAGGGGGTCAAATTAGGGGGTCAAATTAAAAAACTTAGGGGGTCAAAAGTGGGTAAAACGGCATACCGATAGCTGAGGTAGGAAAACTACCACTTTTCCCACTTTATCTGTAGGAAACATACCCTTTTCAGACCTCGACTTTTGGCATTTACACCTTATTATATATAGTTATAGGGACTTTTTGACCTATTTTCGCGCCTTCCAGGGGGAGGGGGAACACCTGAGGGCACTTTTTGAGGGGAGGGGAACACCTGAGGGGTGCTTTTGAGGGAGAGGGGGAATACCAGAGGGATGCTTTTGTGGGTGTGTATCATCTTCCCGGAGCTGGGAAAATGATACGGGTCCTAAAGGTGGGTATAGAACGAGGTTACTCCAGACGGATGATGCCTCTGACGAGGGCGATGGCGTGGAGGTATGATTTCTCCAGTTCGAACGGTGGGTACTTGGTGTTATCGGAGACGATGCAGATATGATCATCATCCTTGCCCGGCAGTACTCGCTTGATGATGGCTCCCTGATTGGTGTCAAGGACGTAGGTCTTGTTCCATTGGAAGAAGATATCGTTCATCGGTATCTTCTGACAAGCCACGAGGTCGCCAGAGTAGTATGTAGGCTGCATGGAGTCGCCTTTTACCCTGATAAGGAAGTCGGCGCCCTTGAAGTCTGGTATGAAATAGTGCTCGCATTCGTACTCCATGAAGGAGATATCGGAAGTGAATGCGCCCGCCATGGCGCTGGTAGGTATGAGCGGAATTCCCTCAATACTTCCCTCCGGTAGTTTTTGGATCCGAGAAGAACATTCGCTATTTTTCTCTGATTTCTTCGTTTTTCTCTCCTTTTCGTCAGGGTATGGTGCTTCATCAGCGCCGGAAGTACTCGTTTTGAGCATAGGTCCTTCGCCTGCGAGAAGCCACGAAGCAGAATAGTGGGGATAATTCTCAACTATTTTCTCCAACCATTTAGCTTGTATATCCGTACCATTGGCTATAGCACGAGATAGAACACCCTTACTTGCTCCTATAGAACGCTCGAAAGCGCCGATAGTTATCCCCTCATTAGAGGCTATTTGCTGTATTTTTGTTAAAATGCTGCCCATAAAGCGAAAATTATCCCCAAAATATTTGGAGGGTTGAAAATTATTCCTTATCTTTGCACCGTGTTTAAGATAAACACCGCGCCAAAGATACTAAAAAAGCGCGAGCTGGGCAAATTTATAAACTTAAAAAGTTATAATGATGGAAAATGTAGAGAAGGCCTTCAACGGTCTTGGTAGAACAAAGAAAGTGGAGTTTATCTCCAAGAACATCGAGCTTGCATCATCAAGCGCAGTTGCAGACTATGTGAAGGGATATCTCTTCGATGTGCTCAAAGATGTGGGTGATGATGAGTATGTAGCGACTTACCTTCGAGGTAAGGGCTATAAGGTTGAGAAGAAATAGAGTACCTCACGCTCCGTATAATTGAATCCTCGGAATGGCAGCCCGGAAAGACGGGCAAATTGGACTAAGGTTGACTTCTCGGAAAGACGGGATGGCAGGCTGGAAAGACAGCCATATTTTGGGAAATGTTTAACCACGAGGGTGCGGTGGTAAAGGCTGCGCCCTCGATAAAAAGAGATTAAGATGAAAAAGTCTATTTGTCAATTTCGTCAATCGCGCGGAAAAGCGATTCGTCGAAACCATCGTAGCTCTCAAAAACTTTATTTGCGAGTGCAGCGTCTTGAGGAGCAATTCGACGAACTATGTTCAATTCTCCAAGATTACCTTGCAGATAAGCAATGTCCATCAGAACCTGCAAATGGTAACGCCGACGAGCAAGAAGCTCAGGCTGCTGTCCTGAATCGGTTAGCCCGAAATCGGAAGAAGCAAGAATGTCTCGCTCGTATTTGTAGTTTAAGTAACGAGAGAACCAGATAAGCTGCGATTTATTCTCAGCATCGGACCAAAAATGGAGAAGAAGGACATCAGCTACGCGGCGCAGGCTTGTAATCTGAGCCTGGAGAATCATTTCATTTGTTGTCATAAGCTATATATATTTTTAGTGAAACATGAATTTTGGTGCAAAGATAAGCATTTTGAGCGAAAAATACTTAGTAATTGCCATGTGTTAGGTTTTTAAGGTAAAAAACAGGATTAACGAACGAGCCGGGCAACGTATCCCGGCAACTTGGAGGTAGCTGGGATGCAGGGCGCACGGAGAAGTCTGACAGAGGCTGGACGGCTTTTTATTGCCAGAGTTTTGGCCGGACAGCATGATAACTGCATGGTAAAATTTGGAAAGAAAGGCGGTTCGACTCCGCCTTCCTCCACCATTAGAAAAGGATTATAATATTGTTAGAATATGAAAAGAGCAATAGACGTAAGCACGAAGGTACGCGAAGGAATACGCAAGACCTTCAAGGTGTCGGACCAGTCGATATGGCTTGCCCTCACCTTCGACCCCAAGCGGGGTATGAGCGACAAGGCGCAGCGCATTCGCCAATACGCCAAGATTAACGGCGGCGTGGAGACGGTGGTTGCCGAAAAGGGTGACACTTTGCTTTTCGACCATGAGGGAAGCTTCAGGCAATACTTCCCCAACGGAGCGGTACTGGAGTTTGACAAGAAGACAGGTAATGCTACCATCTTCTTCAAGGGTAAGGAGATGGCGTCAGCGGACAACGTCTTGGTACGCGAGATGCCTTCGCTACAGATCATGGCAGCAGGGTTTTAAAAGAATAAAGGAAGGTTATCGTTATGGAATATTACGGCAATACACTTTGCATATCTGCGCCAGAGCTTATCGAGACGGGCATTGTAAGCCAGTCGAACTACAAGGCAATGGCAGCAAGAAACCGCATAAACGTGGTACGTCGAGGCGGTGGCGCAAGCGGCTGCACGGCTCTTATTGCCGTAGACAGTTTGCCTACCAAGTACCGCAAGGCGGTGGAGGAAGAATTCCCCGGAGGTCCTGAAGTAAGGCTGCGAGGATGGATTACTTCCAATTATGAGGTAGATCAGCACGCCATGTGCTACTTCCAGAGCAGACAGCAGACGGGGTTAGACCTGTCGGCAGAGAAGATCCAGGAGTATGTGGTGAATGCTTCGGTACTCAATACCTGCATCAAGCTCTATGAACGCGCCTCCGCCTACCACAAGCTGATGGGCGAACGCTACGACTGGGATATGATGGCCAAGACCATCAAGGTGCTGAAGGAGACCTATCATCATACCCTACCCGAATCGACACTGAGATTCCGAAAGAAGGTGAATGAGTATAAGATTGGTGGCTACGGCGTACTGATCAGCTGTAAGTTCGGCAATCAGAACACCCGAAAGGTGGATGTGAAGACCGAAAAATTAATGCTTGGTCTGCAATGCCTTCCTAACAAGCCACTCAACTCACAGGTAAAAGACCTGTATGATGCTTTCGTATGCGGCGAGCTCGACGTATATGATATTCAGACGGGCGAGCTGTTCAACCCGGAGGATTTCTGCGACAAGGACGGAAACCCGAAGAGTTTGAGCGACAGTACCATCCGCAACATCCTGAACAAGCCTAAGAACAGGCTTATCTGGGATAAGAGTCAGCTGAGCTGGAGCACCTTCATGCACGAGAGTATGCCTCACATGCACCGCCATGCCGGAGAATACTCGCTGAGCCAGATAACCATGGATGACGTGGACCTGACCCGCAAACTGAAGGATACGAAACTGAGGGTGAAAGCCTACTATGCCTACGACTCTGTGAGCCAGTGCGTGTTAGGTGCCAGCTATTCCAGGGACAAGGATCAGAACTTAGTGAAGGAATGCTTCAGAGAGATGTTCAGGCTGATAGCCAAGCATGGCTGGGGCATTCCGGCAGGTATTGAGGTGGAGAACCACCTGATGTCGGAATATAAGTACACCCTGCTGCAGGAAGGAACGGTGTTCAGCTATGTGCGCTACTGTGCGCCACTGAACTCACAGGAAAAGCAAGCGGAAAACCTCAACGGAGCCAAGAAGCGCCGTATCATTCACCGCAACCACGTAGGTATCGGCCGATTCTACGGCAAGTGGAAATACAGAGTGGAATCCAAGAAGATAAGCGATGCGGGCAATGATACCTGGGAGGATAAGCAGTACTTCACCTTCGATGAGCTTGTGGCAGACGACCGCCGCGACAACTACGAGTGGAACCATACGCTGCACCCTAATCAGAAGAAATACCCAGGTATGACCCGATGGGATGTGCTGATGGAGCATATCAACCCGAACCTGCGCCCATTCGATGCCATTACCCTCGCCCGATATATCGGCGAGAAGGTGGAGACCTCGGTAAGACGAAACTCTACGGTAAGAGTAGCCTATGCAGACTGGTGGCTGAGCAAGCCCGAAGTACTGGAACGCTTAGCGCCTAACAACTACAAGGTGACCGCCTACTACCTGCCGGATGAGGACGGGAAGCCGCAGGATGTGTTCATCTTCCAGGGCGACCGATTCATCGACCAGGTGGAGAAGGTAGAAACCTACAACCGAGTGATGGCAGAACAGACCGAGGAAGACCGTAGGAAGTTCTATCATCAGCAGAAGAAGGTAAGAGAGTTCAATACCTACGTAGATAAAAACATGGTTCCTGCTCTCGGAACGATGGAGGCTGAAAGGAACGTCGGCACGACCGACGGTCAGGCAGACGAACCGGAAGAGATAAAAGAACTTACTGCAGATATGCCAGACACGGAGCCAATAGACGTCTTTACGGACGACGAAACCGAGGAAGATATCCTGCAGCGTGCAATCGACATGATATAAACTTCAAAAACTTATGGCAATGATAACAACAGAACAGAAAAAGAAGATTTTGGCGGCGATGGCCCAAGACCGTGTCCGTTTCGACAGTGACAGTAAGCACGCCAAGGTGCTCGGTTTGGCCACCTCAGTCTATTCCATGGTCAAGCAGGGACAGACAGACCGAACCATCAGCGACGGCAACTGGATACGCTTGGCCAGACGCTTGGGCGTAAGTCTGCGCCACGAGATAGAATGGAAGACGGGAAAGACCGACACCTTCATTATCGTGACGAAGCAGTTGGAGACCGCACAGAGTTCCGCCCTCTCGATGATTCTCTGCGACGAGCCTAATATCGGCAAGACCTACACCGCCAAGTATTACGTACAGAGCCACAAGAACGCCGCCTATATAGACTGCTCGCAGGTGAAGACCAAGCGCCGCCTGATACGCAAGATAGCGGCAGAGTTCGGACTTGACAGCAAGGGAACCTACGGAGATGTATATGAAGACCTCACCTACTACCTCCGCTCCATCGACTCACCGCTTATTATCCTCGATGAGGCAGGAGACCTGCAGTATGAAGCCTTCTTAGAACTGAAGGCACTCTGGAACGCCACCGAGCACTGCTGCGGCTGGTATATGATGGGAGCCGACGGACTGAAGGAGAAGATCAACCGAAGCATCGACTGCAAGAAGGTGGGATATACCGAAATGCTGAGCCGTTACGGTGGGCGATACTGCAAGGTGACACCCGACGACGGCAAGGAGCGCGAGAAGTTCCTGATGAAGCAGGCTGCCATCGTGGCCAAGGTGAATGCACCGGAGGGATATGACATCGCCACCATCGTGAGACAGACCCGAGGCGGATTGAGACGAGTATATACCGAGATAGAGAAACTGAAAATCTCTTAAAGGCTTTTAAAGGTAAAAAAGTAAAAAGGTAAAAAAGTAAAAAGAGCATTCTTGCTTTAGATAAATATGGCAAAAAGAGCATACAGTCCCAGGGAGATACTGAAGATGACCTACAAGCCGATACCCTGGGATGGAGAATGGGAACGGTGCTTCGGGCAGCCGGATATGTATGATACCTGGTTTATCTCGGGACCTTCGGCTGGTGGTAAGAGCTCTTTCGTGATGCAGCTCGCCAAGAAACTCTGCGAATACGGCGTGGTGCTCTACTGCTCTTATGAAGAGAAAGTGAGCATGAGCTTCAAGGAGCGTATCGAGCGGTTTCACATGGAGGAAGAGCAAGGCAGATTCAGAGTCTGCATCGACTCGGATCTGGAGAACCTGAAAAGGATGCTGAAGCAGCGCAAGGGTCCGAAGTTCATCATCGTGGACTCCTTTCAGTACTCTCACTGGGAATACGCACAGGTGGAAGCCTTGGTGAATGAGTTTCCCCGAAAGAGTTTCATCTTCATCTCGCAGGAAGCAAAGAGCCAGCCATTGGGCAAGCCTGCAGTCAGGCTGAAGTATATGGCGGGCGTGAAAGTAAGAGTCGTCGGCTACGAGGCAGTCTGTCAGGGTCGATTCATCGGAGAAGCCGGAGCCACCTTCAGAGTATGGGAGGATGGCCTTTTGCAAACTGGAAACTATAGTGAATAATTATTAACCCAAAAACAGAAAAGATATGAAGAAGATTATGAATGCCGTACAGGCATGGTGGAAGAGAATCTCAGAAGAATCTCGCCGCCAGAAGCAGCTCAAACGTGAGCGAAATATCAAATGCGAGGCGCTTGTTCGCTTGCAGGTAAGAGAATTTAACGGCAAGCTATACCTCTGTTTCGACAATGTGCCGTTACTAACGAAATTGGAACTATTTAGCGACATGAGTGATAGTATCAAGGTAGCTCGCAAGAATTACTTGGCGTATCGTCTTCAGAACGACGGAATAATCGCTGACGACATCAACAAGCAAGAACAGTGTTAAAACGGCTTTCAGATGATTTACGTATTACAGCTAAAAGGTAAGTATGGATGGCAGGATCAGTTAAGAACTACAGGCGTTTTTATGCCGCCTTTAAGAAAGTACCGCACTATGGAGATGAGGAAGAACAGAAAGAAGCCCTTATCTCAACGTACACGAAAGGTCGTACCTCACACCTTCGTGAGATGACAACGAGAGAATATACCGACATGTGCAAGGCTCTTGAGAACATGTGCGGGTATGGAGATCAGCGCAAGCGGCACCGCTCCATCTGTCTGCATCTGATGCAGGAGTTAGGAGTTGATACCGGAGACTGGCAGCGCATCAACGATTTCTGCTCTCATCCGAGAATATGCGGCAAAGTGTTCGCACAATTAGATATCTCCGACCTTGAAGCTCTCGAGCGCAAACTGAGAGCCATCAAGCGCAAGGGAGGCTTAGTAAGCGAAGAACAAAGCGTGAAGCACGAAGAGCGAAACATCAACAATCAATTCATATTAATAAGCAAAGGAAGCAATGGAAACAAAGAAAAACCCAATTGACCTGTCGCAGATGACGGCAGAAGAGAAGAAGGCTCTGCTCGCCCAGCTCAATGCTGACGCCAACGAGAGCCGCCAGGCCAAGCGCGATGCCTACGAGGGCCTTCGTGCTGAGTTCATGCACCGTGTGGAAGAGTTCTTAGTGAACGTGACCGCCGACGTGAAAGGTTTCAAGCAATGGCTTGAGAAAGAATCGGAAGGCTTCATCTCGGTGATGCGCGACTACGGTCAGCTGAAGAATGCCGACCAGCGCAACTACACGATTACCGACGGCGACTTCCGCCTGCAGGTGGCGAGCAACAGCGTGAAGGGCTTCGACGAGCGTGCCGACATGGCAGCCGAGCGCTTGGTGGCCTATCTGAAGAACTACATGCAGAAGAGCGAGAAGGGCCAGGAAGACCCGATGTACCAGTTGGCGATGACCCTCTTGGAGCGCAACCAGCGTGGCGACCTGGACTACAAGAGCATCTCCAAGTTGTACGAGCTTGAAGACCGCTTCGGCGACCAGGAGTACAAGGACATCATGACCCTCTTTAAGGAGTCGAACGTGGTGCAGAAGACCGCCGTGAACTATTACTTCTTCCGTCGTCACAAGGAGACGGGCGTGTGGATGCGTATAGAGCCCAGCTTCTGCAGGCTGTAGAAAGGACTTTTAAAGGTAAAAAGGTAAAAAAGTAAAAAGGTAAAAGAGCCTTCTTGCTTTTAAAGGTAAAAAGGTAAAAAAGTAAAAAGGTAAAAGAGCCTTCTTGCTGAAGTTTAATTAGAAAAGCATACGATCATCGATGAGGAATCTGAAGCGCGGCCGTCGAGGCTTGAGTTACAAGAAGCGCGTAGCCGACATCAACAGCATATACGACAGATATGCGAAGCTCGGCATATCGAACCGCGAGATATGGCGCCGCTATATCTACCCGCACTATGCCATCTCGGAGCGCCAGCTGTATAATATCCTCAACGCCAGTGCCGACCCCCGCAACGAGATTCCAGTCGATGATGAGCTTTTCTTGCAGTTTAACGAACCTGACGAAAGTAAATAAGAGCGTATGGAAGATATTATTAATCGTATCGTAGCCTATGCCAAGCAACAGACCAAGGAACTATCTCTGCAGGACCAAGCCTTGGTGTATCAGGAGTTGGAGGGCCGCATGTCGGACCTGAATCTGCAAGCCCTGCATGATGACTACTTGGCTGACGGGCTGTATTGCTGATTTAAAGGTAAAAAAGTAAAAAGGTAAAAAGGTAAAAAGAGCCTTCTTGCTGATAAAAGACAAATAAAGGAGACTATGGACGTAAACAAAGACTTGAGCATTGTGGTGCGCCACATCCTGTCTAACATCCGTGTGGAGATCGGTGATGAGTTCGACAAGAACTTCGAGCGCCAGGGGTTCTTTACCAAGGCATGGGCAAGACGGAAAAGTCCGATAAGAGGCGACGGGCATATACTCGTAGCCTCGGGCGACCTGAGGAAGAGCGTTCAGAGCCGGAGCGATGCCACCTCTATCACGTTCTTCTCTTCCTCTCCCTATGCAGCTATACATAACGAAGGTGGAGAAATCAAGGTAACGGAGAAGATGAAGCGATTCTTCTGGCACAAGTATTACGAGTCGGCAGGCTCCTTCGGTTATCGCAAGGACGGCAGCCTGCGCCAGTCGAAGAAACAGCGGCAGCTGTCGACCAATGCCGAGTTCTGGCGGGCGATGGCGCTGATGAAGGTGGGCAAGACCATTAAGATGCCGAAGCGCCAGTTCTTGGGCATGGCCCCGGAAGTGGAGAGAGAAGTGACAAAGATCATCGAGGATGAGCTTGAGGAGTATTTTAATCATTTAAAGTTTTAATGTTGAATTATGGACGGAAGACTGAGTTTATTTAACAATACAAAGCGTGTAATCAATTTAAAAGTGCCCGAGGTGCAGCACGTGGACCTGTACAACGAGAATGTGGAGTATGTGGACGAGGAGAGCCCCTGGCAGCGTCCTGCCGTATTCATCGAGTTCGGCGACATTGAATGGCGGCCGCTTACAGGTTCTAAGCTATCGCAGCGCGGCGAGGGCGATGTAAGGCTTCATATAGTGACAGACTGGGCAGAGGGCGGCTTTGAAGCAGCCTACCACCTTACGAACAAGGTGCTGAATGCTCTTGTGGGAACAGGAGCGAATACTGAGGTTTACACAGTGTACTGTCCGCACACGACAATGACCTGCCGCAGCCATGGTGAGCTGATGGAGAACATAGAGGTGATGCATGTGAAGTATCTGCGGACAATCAGATAAAGGTAAACATACGCTGGCACGGCTACGAGAAGATAAGTTTCAAGAGTTAAGGAATATCTTATATCATATATTTACACTGTTTGTTAGTAATTTATTTTTAGATGTTATTAAACAATTCGTTCTTGTAAAGCCCGCGAGGGTGTCAGAATGTTTTAAGTTAGCAGTATGCCCTGCGGCTTTTTTTTAACTATACTCTCATTTCGGGGTTGGCGAACCCCAGCAGGATGTGAAGTCCCGCGAAGATGAATAGATCATTTTTTGGTTTCTTAGGTTTAAGTTTTGTATACATAGCCGCAGGTGGTCGGGGTTGGCGAACCCTGAAACGACAGAGGGGGGCTGCATCGTGATGATGCAGCCCCCTTTTTGGCTCAAGTAAGAGTTATTCGCCGTCGCCACCGCCCTGTGGTGTATCTCCACCTCCGGGCTGTGTGCCCTGTGACGCGTCTGATGACGAGGAACCACCGCCCCCTTGCGCTGGGCTATCACCTCCCGAGGCAGGCGGTGTGTTGCCATTGCCGTCCTTCTGCGCCTTGGCTTTCCGCTTAGCTTCTTCCTGTTCGTTGCGGCTTGCCACGAAGTTGAAGGCTGCTTCCTTCTTCAGGTTCTCGAAGAGGCTGCCAGGAGTCCACACCACGTTCACCTTCTCCACACAGGTGGCAGGGTTGTAGTCTTTGGCGAGTTCTGTGCCCTTGCCGTGCAGGGTGACATAGAATTCTCCGAGCTTGCCTAACTCCACCTTCTTTCCGGCAAGGAGCATTTCACGCAGACACTTCACGGCCTTGCCGAGGATAGCTTCCACGTCCTCGGCATCGTATGTGCTGCCGTGGCTTGAGATATGCTCGCTGAACTCGGCGAGTGTCATCTTCTCGGTGTACTGAGCCACACCGTAGGCTTTCTTTGGGTCCTGCTTCTTGGCAGGGTTGCCCATCATTGCAATACTGTAATTGATCATTTGCTTTTAAGATTAAAATGTGAATATAATGGTGATAGAACACCGTTAGAATATTGTTTTTGCATCCCTATAGGGACGAGGCTCCATCCCTAATAGGGACCGAGGCTCATCGGTAGTAGGGATAGGGTCCCAGCCTTAGTAGGGGCTGAAACGGCATAATATTGCCGCAGCTTTGACGTTTATATATATTGTATAACTTAAAATATTGATAGATTATGTGTTATTTTATTATCGAAGGTACATTGGCGCAAGAGAGAGTTCAGTTGCACAATATACGGCAAGATCTGGAGCGGCGACATCAAGCTTTAATACGCCATTTGACAACGTTAGACGCCACCATCCTTGGTATTTTAGCTGTTTTTCTTGATAAACAGCAAACGTCCCTTTTTCCTCTGTCTCCGACAGTTGTTGGTACGTCCTTACTGTTCTTGTCTTTAGTTTCGGGGATATATTATATCTGTACGATCCATCGACAAGCTGTGAAAGTATATAGGCATCTTTGCGCAGAAGTTGAAGGAGTGTCTCATTCTCACCTCTCAGCCGCAGACAGCCCATTCGGCTCAGAATTTGCTGCCTTATTTTGCCCAATAAGTTTGTGCTTGGGGCTTCTATCCTTTTTGGTAGGAGTATTCTTGTAGGTATTTGCTTTTCCTTGTTCATATTCTTTGGATTTGCTGCCAAGGAAATGGCAAAACAGTGCCGTTTCCATTCGATTTCTTTCTTTTTCTCTTCTTTTTTGCCCATATCCTTGCGAGTTTAAAAAGTTTATTGTATATTTGCAGCGGAAAGAGTAGGTTTTAGGGCGATCTCGGATTGTAGCTCCGAGTAGTTGCTTTAAAATTTACTCTTTTCTTATTCCTGTCTTTATTTTGTCACTATCAGAAATGCTATGGAGAACAAATTCACCAATTTCATATTCTCTAACGATAATCCAGGATAATTCTCCTAAGACATCTGTTTCGAATAAATGCGACTGTTTTACGCCTGGTTTCTTCTTGAAGTTATCGATAGTTCCTATGTAATTAGCCTCCCGGAACACTTTGGCGATATGTTTTAGAATACTATTCTTTGCGGCATACTCTTTATGCGGCTGATTTGTCCATTCCTTGATAGAACCACCAGTAATGAGTACTTCATGATTGAAATCAGGGTTGGAGATTGTTGTGCCCTGTAACTTCTTAACCTCTGGTGATTTTTTAGTAGCTTTGGCACTATTATCTTTATTTCTGTCTTCGCTACACTTTCTGATCATTATGCAACCTTGACAAAGCTGATAGTCGGGCACAAACCCAAGCTTCAGTTTTCCTTTCGCCACATCGCAGTCATTGCACCGCTTGATGGTATAAGGATTGTAGTCGGGCATGGTTTTGCCCTGCTTGCCACTGTTGAAACGGAAAATATTGTATCGTTCGCCGTTCATGGCCTCCTCGCCCCTGCTCATGGCTTCAGCGTGCTCTGTAGCCGGATATTTCTGCTTGCGCACCTGTACCACGGTACAGCGGCAGTTGTGTGCAATGCCTACGGGCACGATATACGACTCATCTTTGTCGATAGAGAGGTTAAACACCTTGGTATTTCGATTCTTTTTTGTAACTTTGCCCTCAACCAACACATAACGATTATGGAAAAAGGTATTTCTCAAGAAATCAAAGAACGAGTGGAAGCCATCGAAGGAATGAATATCCTTGATGCCGCAAAATTCAGATACGTCACAGAACAGAGAAGCTTCAGATGGCTCGTTGCCTATTGGAAGGTGAACGGAAGAACTGTGCATCGCATTCTTAGCAAACTGGGCATCCCTATCAGGCATGGAAGCGCAGCTGTCCGCATTCAATGGATTGGAGCGGAAGAAAGAAGAAAGGATGCAGCCAAACGTCTTGCTCAGACAAACCATGAACTTGCAGCTAAAGGACTTCACGTGCGCCAGGGTAAGACCAAGGAAAATAGCGCCCTCATTCGTGATATATCGAACAAATTGAAGCGCACCTCTTCTTTGCTTCGACCATCTGTAAGAAAGAATGCGATCGAAAATTCCCTTGCCACTCGCAAGCTTCATCCAGAGCGGATGAGCGCACTGGGTTTGCCATTGAGTGAAAGCGAAGAAATCATGCGAAGCCATCTCCTTGCAATGGGCTTTCCATTCGAGGTTCGCAAGCTTATTGGAGGCTACGTCGTAGATTTCTTTATTAAAGAACTCAGGCTTGTGATTGACTGCCAGGGACGCAACCGCTTTCCCCTTTCTTATACACGCCATCAGTGCATAGCAAAGGAGGGTATATGTGTTGCCTACTGCGTGAACGAGCAGGTGAAGCGGAGAACGTTCACCGACCTGGATAATTATATCTCCCTTGTGAAGGTTTTCCGCAGCGACCCATCCTCTCCTTGTGCAGAAGCGGTGATTTGGGGTGCATGTGGATTTCGCCCCTTTGGTGATGATAGTTACAAGGTCGCCCTCAAACGGACGGGAAAGCGTGGCTGTTACCTCACGGAACTCTCCACTTCCTCCGATTACTAAGTCTCCCTTCTTGATGCTGGCGATGTGTTTCCAGCCATTAGCGGTAAGTACGGGCGTATTAGGAAGGAAACAGTTCCATCCATTCGGTGGGTAATAGGTTTCCCAGAAAGAGTCGCTCATGGGGAGTGTTACCCCATCGAGGGCAGCGTGTTCCGGGCGCACCTTGTCATCCTTGGCCGTGCGGTACTGCAGGTTGTATCGGTCGCCATCCTCACTGAACTGTTCCCACTTGGCCGCCATGGTGGCAGAAGCCTGTACGAAGTTGTATTCGGCGTGCAGATAGTTGGCATTGTAGGTGCCGTTGATCTTCTGAACATCGTTCAGGAAGCGTTCGAACGGCTTTTTATTGCCGTTCTCATCGAGCATGGAAGGGAAAGCCTCGTTGAGCTCGTGGAACGTCTTGATGCCCGAGAAGATGTAGTTGGAGCGGGTAAGACGCTCGCGCATCTTGTCGCTCATCTCTACCTTTTGGAAGCCGCCATCAAGGATGCCCGCATGGGTAGTAATGAATTCCTGTGCCTCGTCGCTTGCCAGGATGTTGATGTCGAGCTGCGCTCCCTTCTGACGGAAGAGGCCCTTCATCATCTTATTGAACTTACCAGTAAGCCGCGACTTGATCTCCTGCCACTGCTTATCGCCCATGAGCTGGATAGCGTCGGGTACGTCCATGCCCTTCATCATCTCCTTGTATCTCGAGTGTAGCCCCTCGTAATCTTCGGGGCTCAGTCGAAAAAATTCTTCGGGTTCTTTTTGTTGTCCTTCGGGTCTTCCTTTGAGTCTTTCTTCGTGTCTGCAGGTTCACTGCCAAAGAGTGAAGGCTGCTGGATACGTTCACCTACGGGCATATTGTATTTGTCGGCGAAGTACTTGCCGTCCACCTCGTATCGGTCGGAGATCATCTTCTCATACTCCATCTGCTGCTCCGGGGTGTAGCTTGGGCTGTCATCCCAAGCGAAGTGATAACCCTGCAGAGGAAAACCGTGGCTGATCATGCGAGGAATCAGCTGGTTGTTGATGGTGTTGGCGAGCAACTTGGCATCGCTCTCCACTAAGTTTTCAAACACCTTCAGGTGGGTCTGGCTCTGCGAGAGGCTGCTACCGTCCTCGATAGTCATGGTCTGGCCTATGATAAGTTTGGAGATTTCAGAGTTGGCACGATCCACACGCTTGTCGTAAACGTTGAATGCATCGCTCTTGGCGCTCTCTACGATTTGGATTTCTGTACCCGTAGGCAGTACGGCATAGCCAGCCTGACCCATGCGCGCCATCATGTCGTCGATGCGGTCCACCTCCTTCTGATCCCTGGAACTGGTGGTGGCAACGCGCAGCGGCATACCGAAGATCTCGCTGAAGACGTCCCATGCCGCCAGTACATTCTTCTTAGGTATGCAGTGGAGCGAAGCTTTGAGGTAGAGGCCGAGGTCGTCGGGTCTGCCCACCTCGATGAGGTTTCCGAACCATTCCGGCTCGTGGTAGTCGATACCCGTAGTCCAGTCCTGTCCGAGGTCGGTGATGACGCGGTGGTGCTCGGGTATGACGTACTTGCGATCTACCAACGTCACACTGTTATAAGCGAGGCATCCGTCGCCATCGGTACCGAGGTCTCCGAGTTCGATGAGCGAATGACCCCAGTAGGGAGTAGTAAGCACGAGGCGGCAGAACTCCACGAACCATTCCTGCTCAAGGAAGTGGTTGAGGTCGTCGTTGGGTGTGCCGTTCTTGTCCTCCAACTTGAAAGAGCGAGACATGACGAAGCCCTTTCGCTGGTCGATACAGCCAGAGAGGTGGGCATCTATCTCGGTGTCGCGATAGATGTCGTAGAGCGCCTGCCGGTTGGGGCTTTCCACGCTGATGGCGAGTTGCCACGCACGTCGCCACTTCTGTATGTCGCCCTTGGTGAGTGCCTCGGTGGTACGCTGCAGTTTGGCGATGATGCTTTCCACCTGTCGGCGGTTGTTCTTGCCTACCAGTTCGATGTTACCATATTTGGTTCTCCAGAGCTGCGGTCGGCCGAGGAATGCTCTCCAGGCATCCTCTATGCGGTCTTTGGCTCTATTTATGTTCAATCTTGCCATTTTCGTTTAATGTTTAATTTATAAGTAAAAAAGTAAAAAGGTAAAAAGAGCCTTTTTTCCGATTACTATTCCGACTAATACTTTACCAGCTGTGGCGGTCGGGCCCGTTGCCGTATGCCAGGACACCTCCCTGCGAGATGTCGTTGTCCGACTCGTCAGTGGCGACGGGCAGGTCGGGTACTATCTTGCCCGCCTGTACGCCCTCGAGCCACTTGACGGCCCTCTCGTAACGCTCCTTGCGGGTCTCGTAGCCCATACGGTTGGGGAGCGATGCAGACATATTGTAGAGCGCGATGTCGGCGGTGTACATGACGAGCTGGCGGTTGCGCTCGTCGCCTTGTGTAGCAAAAATGCGGTCGGTGTCGTACTTAGGTCGCAGATAGCCTGCCACTTCCTCCTGTGCCTCCGCAATGGCGTTGCTGATGTTATCCGGGTCGGCACCCGTGATGGCCTTGAGCGAAGCTTCGCTGCTCACGACCTTGAAGTCTTCCTGTGCGATGAAACTCATAGTTGTTGAATGTTGAGTGTTGAATGTTGAGTGGTTTGCTACCATGAATTCTTTGGGCGCATTCTCTTGACTATTCTCGGAACGAAGGCAGCCACTCTGCCCTGCTTCTGGAGGATATAGATGGCGCCCTCGTCGGCATCGGGCGCATCGTCGTGCGCACGGCTGCCATGTTCGAGCGAGAGTGTCTGGTCGATGCCCACCTGCATATCCTCGGAGTCTCGGAGCGCCTCGTTGTAGAACACCACGCCACGCTCCCAGAGTGGAGCTATGGACTCGATGCGCTGCAGCTTGTCGGGCTTTTTGCGGTTGTCGGCCGTGATGGGCAGCTGGTAGCCGCGCAGGTCGCCCTCGGCAGCAAACTCATCGAGGGCAGTATCCTGCATCAGGTTTGCCTCCATGTAGAACTGGATGCTTGCTCCCTCTTCCAAGCTTCGCTCATAGAGGTTGTAGAGCCATCTCACCATGGCACCCGTGGTGTCCTGACGCACGAAGCAATCGATGAGGTGCAGTTCCTTGCCGATACTTCCCCAGAGTCGGCACGCCTTGTAGTCGTTCTCGGTGGTGGACTTCCACGACGGGTCGGTATAGCATACTAAGGCATCGTACTTCGAGAGCTTCGGCATACGCTTATACTTGATCCATTCGTGGCGGAAGATGGTACCGTCCTTGATAGGGTTGTGCATCATCTCCTTGTTCCAGTCGCGGTAGCCCACGAATTCACGGTAGGCATCCACCTCCTCGCGCGTCCATTTCTCCTGCCATGTAGGGTCTCCGTTCTTGTCCACGGCATACACCTTGGAGAGGAACACGCCCTTGGTGTGGGCGATGTTGAAGAGCACGGAGTTCTTGGAAATGAGGTTGCCCACCATGATGAAGCGGCCACGGCCCACGTCCAAGGAACCGAAGAGAGCCGACTTGACCCACGAGGTGAGTTCACGGACACGCTTCTCGTTCTTGCAGAGCTCATCGTCATCAAGGTCGTCGATGACGATATAGTCGGGACGTGCCTCACGGTCGCGCAGACCACGAGGACTCTGACCGCGGCCACAGGCAAGGAACTTGACGCCGCACTGTGCCTTGAACTCACCATCGGTCCAGTCGCCGCCGTTAGGCTTCTGTTCTCCGAAATCCGCTTTGAGTCGGTCGTTGTATTCCAGTTCTGCCTGTATATCGCCCAAGAGTCGGCAGGCAGCATCCTCGCTCTTGCCCACGATGACCATGAAGTTGATGAGCCTGAGAGGCTGGAACATGAGCCACAGGGGCAGGAAAACGTCAAGATGGGTGCTCTTGGCGTGGCCACGGGGCCACATGAATACCGCCTTCAGGTTGGGTGTAGACTTCACCTTGCGTGCTGCCAGGTTGTGGAACGGCGCATTGTGGATGGTGCGCAGCACCTTGCCGGTGGTCTTATCCTTGAGCTGCAGGAAATGGGGAAAATAATATTCGCAGAAGGCAGCATAGTCCCTCTGCAGGGAAGCAATACGTTTCTTCCGCTCCGTCTTGCTTTCGGGAGCCATGAGCGAGGTGTCGGTAAGCGCTGCTATCTGCTTGCAGTGTTCCCGCCATGCCTCGATGGCCTGTTTCTTCTCTGATAGTGTAGCCATCCTTCTTTGCTTCTAATTATTATTGTTATACCTTAGAGTTCACAACTGAAACCATTGTTCATCTTGTCGGAGATGAAGAGATCCTGGTAATAGTTGAATGTCTTGAGGAGTTCGGGGGTGATGTTCGGGTCGGTCTGTGCGCGGAACTGCATCCACTTACTGAAGGCCATGAACACCTCGATAGCATCCACCACGTTGGCTTTCTTGTCGAGTTTCTGAATGACGGACGAGAGCTTGGCTAATCGGTCGCCCAGTCCGGATATCTTGTCCGGGTCGCCGGATTCGTTGACCTGACTGATGAGGGTGTCGATAGTGAGGAGGAGTTTGTTGACCAGCTCCGGTCGCGTCACGTTCTTGGCAGCCCGCTGCTCTTTCCATCCCTCCGTGTTGGCCCACTTGGATATTGTTACCCTTGATACCTCAATCTGCTCGGCTATCTCTGCCTGTTCCTTACCCGCCATATAGAGGGTTCGGGCGAGGTTCTTCTTACGTTCTAATTCTGCTTTTGTCATATTCTAATATTGTTATAATGTAAATAGAAAACCACGGAGGCGACTGGCGCCCTGCGGGGTTTGGTATTGCAAAATTGCGACTTTTTGGGCAATCTGCAAAAATAGTGTGCAGCGGCTTCATGGAAGTGTGCAAGCATTTCATACTTTTTTGGAGGTTACGCGAAAAGTTAGTAATATTGCATCCGAAAAAAAATTTTAAAGGTAAAAAAGTAAAAAGGTAAAAAAGTAAAAAGAGCATTCTTGCTTTTAAAGATAAAAAGGTAAAAAAGATATGAGCAAAGGTAAACGAGTAAGAATCAGTAATGAGAGCGTCAACTGCTACGGCACTCGAATCCTTACATCAGGTATTGACCTGGCGCAGTATCAGCGCAACCCCGTGCTGCTCTACATGCACGAGCGCGGCAAGGTGGTGGGCTTGGTGAAGGATATAAAGGTGGAAGGTCAGGACGTGACTGGCGAGCTGGTGTTTGACGAGGCTACGGACCTGTCGCGACAACTGAAGAAGCAATGGGAGTTCGGCAGCGTGAAAATGGTGAGCGCGAACTTCCAGATCTTGGAGATGAGCGACGACAAGCAACTGCTCGTTGAGGGTCAGCAGAGACCGACGGTGACGAAATCGAAACTCATCGAGGTGAGTGTGGTAGATATTGGTGGCAATGATGACGCCATCGTGCTCACTCATGAAGGCAAGACAATCTCACTTTCAGCAGGACAGAATGCCATCGACGGCGTTCTTCCCCTATTAGATAATGTAAGTAAAACCCCATTAAAAAACAAAGAAATGGAATTAAAAGATTTAGCGATCAAGTTGGGTCTGAAGGAGACCGCAACGGAAGCAGAAGTGAATGAGAAGCTCGCAAGTCTCAGTCTTGCGGCAGGTAAGGTGACCGCCTTGGAGAACCAGGTACAGACACTCCAGGCGCAGCAACAGGCCGTGGAGTTGGCCGCTGTCACACGTGCGGTGGAAACCGCCATCGCCGAGAAGCGACTTGCTGCAGGTATGAAGGATCACTTCGTGGAACTGGGCAAGAAGTTGGGTCTGGAGCAGTTGAACCTCACCCTGTCGGCCATGCAGCCCCAGGGCAAGATTACGGCAACCCTGCATCGAACCGACAAGGGTAATATCGTGGCAGCCCCACAAGACTACTCGAAGTACGAGAAGCTGAGTGCCGTGCCAGCCAACGTGATGATGGACTTGCATGATAACCACCACGATGAATTCGTGCGCCTCTACCAGGCGGAGTACGGATTTGAACCTGCGTAATGTTTAAAGGTAAAAAGGTAAAAGAGTAAAAAGGTAAAAAGAGCCTTCTTGCTGATTTAAAGGTAAAAAAATAAAAAGATATACGACAATGAAAAAGAAAACAATTATCAAGATCATGACGGCATTGCTCTTCAATGCCATTGTGGGTGGAATTATCGCAACGCTGTTGGGCTGCAGCGCCATTGGCGGTGCTATCGTGGCCAGTCTCATCGCCATCGCGGTGCCTGGCTTCATGCCTGAGGATGCAGCCTATGATGGTGTGCTGACAGAGGTGTGGACAGGTGAGCTGGTCAAGGCTCTGCGTGGAAAACTGGACGCAGCATGGCTCAACGGTGTGCCCGACCAGAGTTCGATCGTGAAAAACGACGTGATTCACCTCGTGGATGTGGGTGCCGACCCACAGGTGCTTGTCAACAACACCACCTACCCATTGGACATTCAGGAGTTAGAGGACGGCGACAAGACCTTCTCGCTTGACAAGTTCCAGACCAAGGTGGTGCCAGTGACCGACGACGAGCTGTATGCTCTCAGTTACCTCAAGATGGCCCGCGTGAAGGAAAGCTGCGCCAATGCCCTGAACGATGCCAAGTATGCCAAGGCAGCCCATGCGCTCTGTCCTACGAAGAACACGGACAAGACCCCGGTGCTCGTGACTACTGGCGCAGTGGACGCCGCCACCAAGCGCATCAAGCTCTGCATTGACGACGTTGTGGCTCTGAAGCGTAAGCTCGACGCATTAGGCGTGCCTGTGACTGACCGCCGTCTGGTGCTCTGTACGGACCACGTGAACGACCTCTTGGAAACCGATCAGGCATTCAAGGAGCAGTATAACATCAACCGCAACGACGGTACCGTAGGCCGCCTCTATGGCTTCGACATCTACGAGTACGGTGCCTGTCCTACCTACAGTACTGCAGGTGTGAAGAACACCCTTGGCGCCACACCTAAGGCTGGCGAGTTCCAGTGCTCGTTCGCATTCTACGTGCCACGTGTGTTCAAGGCCACAGGCGAGACAAAGATGTACTACAGCCCTGCGGAGAGTGATCCTCAGTATCAGCGCAACTTAGTGTCTTACCGTCACTACTTCATCTGTATGCCAAAGAAGGAGGATGCCGGCGGTGTGATCTACAGCGGCTATAAGGCAGGCTAACAAGGCTTCAAATCTTCATCATATACTTAACATTAAATTCAAACGGTTAGAAAGGCGATGACAGACATGATTATGAACATCCTGCAGTGGGCTATCCCGAGCGGCGGCATAGGTGCTGCCATCGCCTGGATAGCCAATCGAAAAGTAAAGGAGGCCGAGCAGGCGAAGCGCATACACGACACCTTCAAGGAGATGTATGGCGACGTGAGCAAGGAACTCTTAGCTAAACAAAAAGAACTGAACGATGCAGCAGAAGACAATGCAAAGGCTATCGGGGAACTCAACCGCGAGAACGCCCGCACCCGCTATGCGCTCAACCGCCTCACAAGGGCTATCGAGGCTATACAGCTGTGCCCTCATCGTGCTTCTTGTCCTGTCAGCGGCGAGCTGCAGAACCAAGAAGACGGCGCTGACGCAGACGCAGGAGACACAACAGGCAAGCAGCGCAAGCCAAGACAGCAGCGTAAGCCACGACACGACGCAGACGACGAGTCAGACGAGGTCAAGCACGACGGCTGACGAGGAGTGGCAGCAGGCGTGGCTCATCAGACCACTGGAGGGCGGCGGTTATCGCATCGAGGGACGTGGACGGTCGAAGGGGCAGAATTATACAGAGGGCGAGGAGTCAGCTGGTAGCACTTCGGTGAGTTCTTCTTCTAAAACGAATAGAACGGCATCAGAAAGCCGTTATAACGGTGTAGAAAGCGTGGAAGAGAAGAAGCCTCCCGAACACGACTGGGCGATGTGGACGTATGCGGTTATCGGATTGATCCTAATAGTTTATTTATCAGTAATCATTAAAAAAAGAGAATAGAATATGGAACATATATTAGACGGAACCGACCTCATCCTGTCGGTGGGTGGCGGTGCGCTTGCCTTCAGTACCGGCTGTAAGATAACGACGCAGACGGAGACCGGCGAGCGAGTGACCAAGGAGGCTGCGAGCGGCAAGTGGAAGGAGAAGTACGTGAAGAGCTACTCGGAGAGCATCAGCGCCGACGGCGTGGTGTGCACAGACGGAACCACGGATGCTCCTACCTACGACCAGCTGAAGGATATGCAGATAAGCGGCAAGCCTGTAGACGTGACGTACAACGTGCGCGAGGCAGGCAGCCGTTCGGGCAAAACAGCCGGTGGCTACAAGGGTAAGTTTATCATCACCTCGCTGGACCTCGACGCCCAGGCAGGCGACGACTCGAAGTACTCCATCCAGCTGGAGAACTGCGGCAAGGTGGAGAAACAGACAACAGGTCTGCAGGCGACGGCTGTGGCGAGCCAGTCGGATAGTGGTGTAAAATCTGTGAAGTAACGTGTTGGTTATGAATAAGGAAATGTATATCACTATCGGCGGCGTGGAGTTACCCTGCCGCCTGACGATGGGCGCCATGCTGCTGTATAAGCGCAACATGCAGAAGGACGTGAGCCAGATGAGCGGTGGCGACATCGAGGAGCTTCTGATGTTTATGTGGTGCTGCGTGAAGTGTGCTTGTAAGGCCGACGGTGTGGACTTCGAGACGGACTTTGAGACGTTCTGCTGCCAGATTACTCCCGACGACCTGAACGCCTGGAACGAGGCGATGGCACAGACGGGTGAAGATAAAAAAAAATAGCCGGCGAAGCTTCGTCGGCTGATGGTTGCGAATATGAGCCCACGGATGTGGAGCATCTGCAGGGCGTAGCGATGGGGTGTATGGGTATGAGCAAGGATGACTTCTGCCGATGCACCCCTTCTGAGTTCTATGCGGCGTATGACGCATGGTGGCAACGGGAGACGGACCTGGAGCGTGGCAGGTGGGAGCGTATGCGGATGCAGTGCCTGTGCTCTCTGCAGCCCTACTCGAAGAAGCAACTGAGGGCGCAGGACTTCATGAAGTTCCCATGGGAAAGTGAAGAGCAGAAGGCAACATCTTGCCGGAGTCAGCAAAATGGTCAGAGCCGTGAGGAAATCATGGAGCGATACAGGGAGGCTAAGAAGCGAGCGGGGTTATAGGATAATTGGGAATGAATAATTTAGTCCCCCAGCTTGCTAACGAGAAGCCCGAGAAAGAACAGGAGGAACAATCCGGACAGACTGCCGAAAACCATCATAGGAAACACCACCCCGAAAGAATGGTTTCCGTCGAAGTATATCTTAGTCTGCCACTGGCAGAGCATAAAGAAGAGTATTGCCAGAGCGAACATTATCCGTGTGATACCCCTTGTGGATTTATTCTTTGTGGCTCTCTTCTTGATGACGACTTTAGTTTTTCTATCCATTGCGTTATTGTTTAATATATGACACGCTGCAAATATAAACATAAAATCAGAAACGACCAAACAAAAACGATATAAAAATGGCAAAGGAAGTAAGTTTTACGATAAAAGTGGACGACAAGGGTACCTTGAAGAAGGTAACCATGGATGCAGAACAACTGGGCAGAGCCGTGCGGTCTGTACAAGACGAGAGTGAGAAGGCGAAGCGCAGCGTATTGACCTGGGCGGAAACGGCTCAAGCTATTGATGTATTACAAAGCTCTATCGGAGAACTGCAGGGCGTGGTAAGCGACCTAACCTCTGCTTACCAGGTACAGCTCGTGGCAGAAACTCAAATAGAGACCATTATGCGTCAACGTATGGCAGCCACTGATGAGCAGATACAGAGTATTAAAAATCTCTGCTCGGCACAGCAAGAGTTAGGTGTAATAGGCGACGAGGTGCAGTTGAGTGGAGCGCAGCAGATGGCAACCTTTCTACAAAACAAGCGGAGTCTCGACGTGCTCATTCCTGCCATGAATAATCTTTTGGCACAACAGAACGGACTGAATGCTACCAACCAAGATGCTGTCAGTATCGGCAATATGATGGGCAAGGCAATGCAGGGACAGGTGGAGACTTTGCAGCGTGTCGGTATAACCTTTGACGAATCCCAGAAGAAGGTACTTCAGTATGGTACCGAGAGCGAACGTGCTGCTATGCTCGCTAAAGTTATCACGCAGAACGTAGGCAACATGAATGCTGAGCTGGCCAAGACTGACGCAGGAAAACAGAAGCAACTGGAGAATACTCTTGGTGACATTAAGGAGCAAATGGGTGCGCTTGTACAAGGCATTGCACCGTACGTCACCATGGCTTCACAGATAACCGTCACTATAACAGGTGTGGTAAAACTCACTACTTCACTGTATGCCGCCACCAAAGCCTTCGGCACGGTGACGGTGGCGGTCGAGGCGGCAAGCAGGGCAAAGGTTGGTATGACGGCGATAGCGAGAGTGTTGACGGCAACGCTCAACGGAGAAACTGTAGGAGCCACCACTGCTGCTGTAGCCACAAGGGCGCTGAGTGCAGCTGTCAAAGGTCTGCTGATCTCTACAGGTGTAGGTATCGCTATCGTGGCACTTACTGAAGCTATCAATTACCTCATGAATAGTAGTGACGAAGCAGCAGACAAGGTGGACGGCCTGACAGAGGCTGAACAGCGTGCCAAGCAGGCTCATCAGCAGACAGCACAGGAGATTGCAGGAGTACGCAGCGAGATGGACATGAACATTCTCAAACTGAAGAGTTTCAAAGGCAGCAAGGAAGAGGAGAAAAAACTTGTTGGCGAAATGAACACCAAGTATGGTGAAGCAATGGGCTATTACTCCACCGTCGCACAATGGTACACCGCTCTGACCAAGAACTCGAAGATGTACTGCGACCAAATGATCAACGAGATAACCCTGCGCAATCTTGCCAACGAGGCCGCGAATCTGCGACAACAGCAGTACGACATTCTGAAAGACGAAAACGGAAAGACAAGAACCTACAGCACCAAACGGAAGATAAAAACAATCACACACGTATCGGGAGGCGACCCCAATGCTCCTGATGTCACCATAGAGAAGCGCGAGGAGGTAGGTTCGAGCGAGCTCGAGAAAGCACAGGCTAAATACAACAAGGCACGGCGTAGAGAACGGGCAATCCACAAGCGCATGCAGGCGATAGTGGGCAAGTCGGCATCATACGTACATACAGAGGGATACAGTGCAACACCTCCGCCCGGCACAGGCGGCAGAGTCGGAAGTGGTGGAACTACCAACCATACCCCGTCCGTGACCGACAAGAAAGACGACCCACTGAAGGGTAGCATCGACTGGTATACAAAGGCCATTGACGAGAAAAAGAGACAGCTTTACGCCACTGCCAACGAGGCAACCGCCAAGTCGCTCAACAACGAGATGGAGGCGCTACAGCGCGACTTCTACTTCCTGAAGGTGCGCATAGGCATGGAGGTTCCGCCTCCCATAGAGGTGAAGAAAGCCATCAAGCCCATGGCAGAACAGATACAGGAGTCGTTCGATGATATGCAGAAATATCTGAAGGAGCACCCTCTGCAGGTGCAGGCCGACCCCAAGCGCTTGGAGAAGCTGACGCAGAAGATGGAAGACTTAGATAAGATCAAGGGCTTGGGCAATGTAGACCTGGGCAACTTTGAGAGCGTGGAGAAGGCGATGACAGATATCCAGGGCATAGCCAACCCAACGGCACAGGGCTTCGCTGCAGCCGGCACTGCCTGTCAGGCTCTGGGTGGCGCCATGCAGCAGTTGGGCAGTGACTCGGCCGCAGCCAAGGCAGGCTTGGTGATGGCAGCCATCGGACAATTAGCGCTGTCGTTGGCCACAGCGATGACCGACGCTGCTAAGCAGAGCTGGATAACATGGTTGGCCTTCGGAATATCGGGTACAGCGCAACTCGTGAGCATGGTGGCGACGATCAGCCAGTTTGCCACAGGTGGTATCGTGGGCGGCAACAGCAAGAGCGGCGACCGAGTACTGGCTCGTGTGAACTCTGGCGAGATGATACTGAACGCAGCCCAGCAGGCCCAACTCTTCGCCATCGCCAACGGAAGGATGCAGCCCACGGTGAACACGGACGTCCTGGCAGGACTGATGGCAGGAGGCGCAGGAGGCGTGAAGGCCGGCAGCGTGGTGGGCAAGATAAGAGGCAGGGACATCGTGCTGGTGACAGCCAACGAGACCCGCCAGATGCGCCGTAGGTCGAACATCAAGATCTGATTGAAAGGTAAAAAAGTAAAAAGGTAAAAAGAGCCTTCTTGCTGATTGAAAGGTAAAAAAGTAAAAAAAGCAGATATGTATATACACGGAAGTTACTGTAACGAGAGAGACGTGGAGGTGAAGGTGGAGATACTGACCCACGGCGACCGCACGAAGGAGGTGGAGATAGGTGGCGAGGGAAGCGACATCAGCTGGAGCGAGGACCCTGTGGAGACGAGCACGCAGGTGAACGACAGCTTCGACGTACTGCTGATGAGTCAGGCGAGCATAAGGCTGCTGTGCCGCAACTACGTGGCTGACTTCTTCTGCTCGTCGTGCCGTGATGCGGTGGTGAATATCTACGAGGGTGGACGCTGTGTATTCGCAGGCTACCTGGAGCCTCAGGCGTTCTCGCAAGGCTACAATGAGGTGTGGGACGAGGTGGAGCTGACGTGTGTGGACGCACTGGGTGCGCTACAATACAGCACCTATCGGAACGTGGGCACCGCAGGCTCGTCGTATGAGAGCGTGAAGCTGCAGGCCAGCCAGCGCAGCTTCCATGACATCGTGAGCGAGATACTGACGGGAGTGACGGAGAACCTGGATATATCGGGCGGCAGAAAGACGGCCGTGCTGTACGACGGGTCGAAGGCTATCGACGCTACCAACGCCCGCCACTACTCCATCCTGGGCGACCTAAGCATCAGCGAGCTGCTCTTTCTTGGCGACGAGGAGGACGACGTGTGGACACAGGAGGACGTGCTGAGCGAGGTGCTGCGCTATCTTAATCTTCATATCGTGCAGGACGGCTGGAGGATGTATATCTTCAGCTGGGAGACGATAAGGGCTGGTGAGGCTACGATATGGCACAACATAGATGGTAGCGTGGAAAGAATACGGACCATGCCGAAGAAGGTGACGGTGGAGACGGCCATCGTGGCAGACTGCGACACACAGATAAGCATCGGCGAGACCTACAACCAGCTGCTGCTGACGGCGAGCGTAACGAAGACAGAGGAACTGGTGGACGACCCGTTAGACAGCGACTCCTTAGAGAGTGTGTACGGCAAGCGCCAGCTGCTGCTGACGGAGTACAGTGCCGACGGCGAGGGCTGGGCTGCGTATGACGGCATCGAGGAGATGGTGATGAACGAGGGTAAGACGACCTACGACGGTGCAAAGGTGACCGACTGGTTCGCACTGGTGAAGAATCATCCCCGATGGACCTTCTATGCGCCCGACGGCAGGAACATGCTGGAGCTGACAAGCGGAACAGACCAGACGCAGCTGATAGACATGCTGGGCAAGATGATGTGTGCGGCGCTGATAGTGAGCACGGGTAAGGTGCAGAAAAGAGGCGACGGCTCGGACAACTCGCCCACGGCAAGCATCAGCATGACCGACTACATGGTGATAACGACCAACGGCAACGGCAAGGACACGGAGGGTGAGTACCGGCCATCGGCAGACGACATCAAGAACGCCATACCCTGCGCAGAGTATACGGGCAACGTGGCGGGCGGTGTGCTGTCGCCAGCCGACCCGATGGTGACCAACTATATAGTGATATCGGGCAAGATGGTGCTAAATCCGCTGATGAAGATGACGGACTACTGTACGACACTCTACAACAGATTCCTGTACGAGCAGGAGTATCCGCAGCTGTTCCCCTATTATTGGCACAAGACGGTACCGAGCCGCAACAACAGCGACGGCAGATACTACACCCGTAAGCACTGGCACGAGGAGGTGGCAGCGATAACGGGCAGCGCCTGGAATAAGGGACCCGATATAGAGGGAAACCCAGGCTTCATACCCTACACGGCAGAAGGTCCGCAGGAGTACGAGTATCAGTACAGTGCGTATGGTGACCGCACAGACAAGCTGTCGAAGGTGCCCATCCTGGCGTGTATGCTCATCGTGGGCGACAAGTGCGTGGTGGAGAAGGCTCCTGGCGAGAAGCTCGGCACGGACACAGCGGGTACTGGCAACGGCGAGAAGCAGGACTACGTGTGGCAGAAGTACAAGACCAGGGCTGAGTGTAGCAGCGATGATGAATACTACGCACAGAGCTTTACCATCGGTGTAGACCCGAAGATAGGCGATAAGATGGTGGGTACGGTGTTCGACGTGCAGAACAACGTGTGGTATTACGACGGCATAGACGCAGAAGGCACTGCCATCCCTGTGAGGTATGATGACAAGGTGAGCGGACAGGTGAAGTTTATTATCCTCGGTCCTGTGAATATCACATGGGAGGAAATCGTAAGGCGGCACCCCTCGTTCTGGCGGCACACGAAATGGTCGACCCGCAGCGTGCCGCTCCTGGCGCACACCTCGTCGATCATGGTGGAGAAGTTCGAGGTGAAGGTGGTGAGCGACAACGGTAAGGCTGAGGTGCCAGCTGGCGACAGCGACATCGTGTATATGAGCGACACGCAGGAGGCCTTCGTCAACAAGAAGGATGACCTGGAGTTCAAGATCACGACCGCACTGACTGCCGCCGACTGCAAGAAACTGGGTGTGGGCAACAGTGTATTCCTCTCTTCTCCGCTATGTACAGCTACTTCGACACCGCTGCTCTCGATATACAACAGGCGGACACAGGAACAGGCGAAGCCAGAACAGCACTACGTGAACGACTACTGGGAGGAATGGCACAAGCCGAAGGTGCTGATGGAACAGAACTTTATGGACGAAGGCGGCACGGTGTCGCTTTTCAACCTCTACCGGCATCCTGCCATCGGCAAGACCTTCGCCGTACAGGGTATCAGTCGCAATCTGACAGAAGGTACCGCACAGGTGACGATGAAGGAGACCGAATGAAAGGTAAAAAGGTAAAAAAGTAAAAAGGTAAAAAGGGCCTTCTTGCTTTTAAAAGTAAAAAAGTAAAAAGAGGCTTATTGCTTTAGAAAGAGTTTAGAACAACATTCAAATCGTGTTAGAATATGATTAAAACGAAGATATACACCAAGCCCAAGAACACGGGCGCATCGGGCGGCAGTACAACCAGGGTGACCCGCCTGCAAGGTATTGTGACAGAAGCCGAATATGCCAGCAAGGCGGGGCGCGCGTCTGAGGCAGACAAGGCTAAGGAGGCAGGCAGTGCACAGTATGCAGAGCAGGCTGGACATGCCGGCACTGCTGGTTATGCCACGAAGGCTGGCGAGGTGGATCTCTCGGCAGAGGCGCTCGATCACTTCGCACGCAAGGATCAGGACGAGACCTTCGAGGGAAAGGTAGGTTTCGAGCAAGACGTGAACTTCAAGGCTACAGCTATCTTTGCCGATGTGGTGGAAATGCTGAAGAAGCTGAAGGCACATGGCGGCATCGAGACCGACGATGTGCGTTCAGCTAACTACGATGAGGATACGCAGCAGGGCTTCGGGCTGTTGCGCACGAAAAACGGCGGCTATCGCCTGTCGCTGAGCGAGCTGGAGGTGTGGTGTAAGGCGATCTTCCACGAGCTCGAGATACGCAAGTTGAGTTATGCTGGTGGTAACGTCTATCTTTCGGGCGCAGGCTCGAAAATTGTGCACGTGGAAGAGCAATACTCCGCATCGGGTGTTGTGACAGGCTGGAAGTGTTATCTCTTGGCAGATGATGGCAGTACGGCGACGCAAAACCTGTGGCGCGTGAAAGACCAAGCACGCTGTCAAAGCTTCAATATCCTCGAAGGGAAACACGAGGGCGTGAGCAATAAGAGCTACTGGCGACTGGTGACAGAGGTGAGCACTCAGCCTGTGACCATCAAGACTGCGGACGGTACGGCGCTGTATGGTGGAAGACTGTTTGACTGGGTGATATTGTCGGCAACCGACTGCATGGCGGGCAGCGACACGCCAACAGCTGGCGACACTATCGTGCTCGATGGCGCCAGTGAGGATGCAACACGTCAAGGAGTATTGATGCTTGAGAGTACTGGCAATGGTACACCTCGCATAGTGGGTCTGCGAGGCGTTAACTCATATTCGCATGAGGGCAAGGAGGTATTCGTGCTCTCGCCTGACGGATCAAAGATCGTAAGCTCAGCCATCGAATGGGTATCGAGTGCTGGTGACACGATACACCTCGTTAATTACAGAGGCGAGTGGCAGAATGACGTGAGTTACAGCTATTACGACCAGGTGAACCACGATAACGCACTGTGGACTTGCGTCAACCCCAACGGCTGCAACTCGGAGCCGAAAGACGGAACTTCGGACTGGCAGAAGGTGCTGTCGGGAGAAAAAGGAGAACAGGGGGCGCAGGGACCTAAAGGAGAAACAGGTGTCCAGGGACCTCAGGGCGAGAAGGGTGATGATGCTGTTGTCTACACCCTTGAGGCATCCCCGAGCTATATCAGGCTTAGTTCTGATGGAAGTATCGACTACACGAATGGATATATCGATAAGGGCGATGAATATGGGAGCGACAAATATCTTGTAGTTAGAGGCTATAAGATGGTGAAAGGCGTGAGAGACAATCGCTTTTCAGCGGAAGAAAGTCCAGTTACCTTACGACTCACCATTAACGACGGAAGTGCGTATAGCGAATATACTCCATCTGACCACGATTCTGTTTCCATCGACTTCGAACCTAAGTACGGGGATAGCTATTACAGCATGTTGCAAGAGATAAGTAATTCGGGGTTAAATTCGGTAAGAGTTGATATGTGCGAGGGAAGCGAATATAATCCAAACAAAATTCTCGCTACCTGTGACATACCTATCACTCAGAACGGTAAGGATGGACAGAAGGGTGACCAGGGCGAAAAGGGAGAACAGGGCATTAAAGGCGATAAAGGAGAAGATGGAGCAAAAGGAACAGACGGAGAGGATGCTATCTCTATTCTTGTAGAAGATGCTCCGCTCGTTTTTGACACAGATGACAATGGAATTGTACCTGTTAGCATATCAAAGGCTGCGAAGGTAAAGGTAATGAAGGGTAACCTGAATATCTCGAATAAATGCAGCAACATTAGTTCAAGGGATGATTTGTGCGTAAATTGCAAATGTAGTGCAACACAGAAGGATGGATATATCGAAGTATCTGTATCAGGCAGTAATATTGTAAAGAATGACGTGGTTATTGATGGTGTAAATCAAGGAAAAGTTTCTGCGATGTCAGGTCATGCGGTTGTACAATTAACTTACAATGGTGTTACCTATTTTCCGCAAGTTCCTTTCTCTGCCAACGTGTCGAAGTATATGGGTAGTGTGAAGGCTACGGCAAAGCAGTATCAGTCTCAATTTGAGGCATTGGAGAACGACCTCAAAGGAAGCAATCCTACCGTTCTCAAAGCTTACACATCTACTATCAAGCAGGCGGCAAAGGAGATTACTCTCAGTGTGACTCGGAACCAGCAGGGACGACACAACCTACTACGAGATACGGCGCTGACGAGACGAGGGGAAATAGTGTACTCGGACGGTCTCTTTCAGCCTACGATAACGCAGGGCGTGAACGGCCATAATGCCATCCGCTTCTCGGTGACGGGTAACGGAACGCATCAGTACAAGGGACTTTTCTGGGGACAGTCCGTCAACGGCATCGCTGTGAAGAAGAACACCGATTATACATTTTCCGCATGGATAAAGTGCGACAAGAAGGACTTACAGATTCATTCGGAGGTGTTCAAAATGGCTGCGCTGAATGGCAATAGAGGGGACAGAATTACTGCCACCTCAGGTAAAATGGAGTGGCTGACGAAGGAGAACGAGGTGAATCAGTGGAGGCAGGTGAACTACACCTTCAATACGGGCAACGCAGAGTTTATCGAGGTGAATATCTCTGTCTACAATGGCATAACCGTGGACGGAACCTTTGGTTATACAGCCTCTGGTAACGGATGGATATGTATGCCGATGTTGGAGGAAGGAAGCGAGTACACAGGCTGGACTCCTGCGGAAACGGACTACGACTATGTGGGAGGAAACCTTTTGGAGGACACGATGACACTGACCAGATCGTCTGACAAAAGCAATCTCCAGTTTGCCAGCGGACTGATTTTGTTTGGAAAATACGAAGGCTGCTACGGTATATTGTATAACAAAAACAACTCGGC
>ERZ773202.216-NODE-216-length-60509-cov-8.991613_pt1 | contig 60509 bp, 59 predicted proteins | sample MGYA00580998_ERZ773202 | MGnify/ENA primary metagenome ERZ773202 (study PRJEB29015, sample SAMEA2737803) | human gut metagenome | biome: human gut; feature: human-associated habitat; material: faeces | place: China | collected 2012 ...
CCGTCTATAACCCAAATTCCCCTAAAAAATAGAAAAAAATTGATATTTCTATCAACTTTTCTAATTTAATCTATATAATCAGACATTTTTGATTTAACAATTTTTAATCTTTGATTTGGATCATCTTCCAAATAATGTAATAAAGATACATATTCATTACTTAACAATATACTTATTAGATTTAATGTTTTATCTGAAACCCTTACGTAATATTTATCATCATTTTCACATGCTACAAATTTATCTCTTGAAAATAAATAATCAATTGAAACATCATACAAATCTGCTAATTCTAATAATATATTAAGTTTAGGATAGCCATTATCATTTTCTTGTTTAGATAATGCAGATTCAGATATATGTATCATCTCTCCAACAACTTTTTGTGTCAATTTTTTCTTTTTCCTTGCGTCTTTTAACTTTTTACCAATATTAATATCACTCACATCTATACCTACTTCCTTAAGGGTAAGTATAGAAAAAATAGTTAACTATATGTTTAAAGTTAACTATTTAGAAACTTATTTTAATTCAAATTCAATTGTTGCTTTATGATTTTTATAATGTATATTTGCGATTGCACCATTTATTATTGTCATTCTAGGAGATACATGTCCTAAATCAAAATCATATATTATAGGAATATTTAAACTACCTAGTGCTTCCTTTAATGCTTCTTTAAATGATATATCATAATAACTTTTTTCAGATATATTTCTTCCAAATATTATTAACTTTGTATACTTAAAATAACCATTATCTTTAAATTTCCACATAGTTCTTATTAAATCTTCAATAGAAAGTTCACAGTTATCAAAATACCATATAAAACCATCATTTTTATATTTTTCTAAAAAATCTTTTGTTTTATCAAATCTTGTTCCAAAGAGTTCTGTTAATATATCAAGGCAGCCACCTATCACTCTTCCTTTTACAGCTATTTCTTCTTCAGTTAATGACTTATAACTTACTTTCTTAGTTAAATTATACCCTTCAAGTCCAGTTATATATTCTTGTCTTTCACCCTCATATTTATCATAATTTTCTTGTTTTATAAGATTTCCCTTTAATATTTCTATATTGTCTAAAAGAGATTTATGATAATTTTCCATACCGAATGTTTTAAAATTATTTGCGTAAATTGTTGCAATATCAAAACAAACTGTTATTATGTATAAAATTCCAGTTGGATCAGAATACCCTTGTATCCATTTTGGATTATTTTTTATAATGTCAAAATCTACATATGAAAGCATTTCAAGTAAGAAATCTCCCCCGCCAGCACATATTATTGACTTAACTTTTTCATCTTTAAATAAGTCTTCTAATTCCTTTGCTTGAACTGTTGGTGCGCTACTTCTTCCCTTTACACTTTTTCTTACATTACTTGTTTCAACAACATTAAATCCTAATTTTTGTAATTTACTTTTAGCATTATCTAATCTTTTTAAATCTAGAATATCAGTTACTCCATCAGAAGGCGCAGTTACACCTATATAATCACCATTTTTTATAAATTCTGGATATATCATTAATCGTTATCCCTTCCACCAAAAATATAAATAAGTCTTAATACTTGGAATATTGTTGATGCAATTGCAGAAACAAGTCCAGCAACATATGTAAATGCGGCAGCCTTAAGCATTGCTTTTGTGCCATCTTGTTCATCTTCTGAAACTATTCCCATTTCAAGAAGTATTTTATTTGCTCTTCTTGATGCATCAAATTCAACTGGTAGTGTTACAAGTTGAAAGATAAGTGCTAAAGATACCATTATAAGACCAACTATAAATAAATGCTTAAATGAACTAAATACTAAACTAGCAATTATTACATAATATCCAAGACTACTTCCAAAATTCACAAAAGGTACTAACATATTTCTTATTTTTATTGGAACATATCCTTCTTTATATTGTATTGCATGTCCACATTCATGAGCTGCGACAGCGGCAGAAGCAATTGTTTTTCCACCATATATATTACTTGATAAACTTACTCTTTTTCTTGAGTTATTGTAATTATCTGTAAGTTCACCAGAAATTTCTACTACATCTATATTATCTAGATCATATTCTTTTAATATTTTACTTGCAACTTCCATTCCTGTTAATCCTTGATCAGTTTTAATACTTTCATATTTTCTATATGTTATTTTCAATATAATTTGCGCAAGTAATACAAGTAAAAAAGGTATTAAAACAAGTATTATCATTGTATCTATTCCCATATAATAACAACTCCTTCCCTTGTATCTTTTATTTCAGCACCAAGTACTTTTATTTCATCTCTTACTTTATCTGCTTCTTCATATTTTTTTTCTTTTTTTAGATTATTTCTTTTTTCAATTAATTCATTTACTTTACTTTCTAGTTCTTTATCAACTGTAACATTATTTTCTTTTAATAAATCAAGTGATAATACTGTATCAAATTTTTGAACCAAAGATATTTTAGTACTTTCATTAATACTATTATCTTTTAATACATCATAAAGAATCGTTAAACACATAGAAGTATTTAAATTATTATTAAGTGCTTCCTTAAATTTATTATCATAACTATTAAATTTATCTATGTCTATTTCACCATCTTCTTTTAATAATAAAACCTTATTTTTTAATTTTATATATTCTCTTCCAGCTCCATCTAATATTTCATAACTGAATGTAAGTGCATTATGATAATAAGAATTTAAACATAAATATCTGTATACAAGTGGATTATATCCCTTTTCTTCAAGTACTGAAACTGTTAAAAATTCACCTTTGCTTTTACTCATTTTTCCATTTTTATCATTTAAGAAACCAAAATGAACCCAATAATTACACCATTTATGTCCTAAATAGCATTCACTTTGCGCAATTTCATTTGTATGATGTGGAAAAACTGCATCTTCTGCACCACAATGTATATCTAAATTTTCTCCTAAGTATTTTATTGATATACCAGAACATTCTATATGCCAACCAGGATATCCTCTTCCCCAAGGTGAATCCCACTGCATTTCTTGATTATTAAATTTTGAATTCGTAAACCATAAGCCAAAATCAAATGAATTTTTTTTAGATGTATCTTCTTTTATATCTTCTCTAACTGCAACCATTAAATCATCAGCATTTCTTCCTGACAATTCGTAATATTTATCATATTTAGTTGTATCAAAATATACATTACCATCACTTATATATGCATATCCATCATCTAATAGTTTAGTTATTATCTTTATATATTCACCTATGTTATCTGTTGCTGGACTTACTGTATCTGGCCATCTTACATTAAGTTTTTCACAATCACTTTTAAAACACTCTGTATAATATTCTGCTACTTCATATGAACTTTTATGTTCCCTTTTACTCGCAACAAGCATCTTGTCTTCTCCAGAATCACCATCACCAACCATATGTCCAACATCTGTTATATTCATAACTCTATCAACTTTATATCCAACATATTTTAATGCCTTTTCAAGTATATCTTCTGATATGTATGTTCTAAGATTTCCTATATGCGCAAAATGATATACAGTAGGTCCACACGTATACATTTTTACATATCCTTCCTTATTTGGAATAAAATCTTCTATTTTTTTTGTAAGTGTATTATATAGTTTCATAAAATAATATCTCCTTTAATTTATATACTAATATTTTATCATATATGAAGAAAAAAGACTATAAATTAGTCTTTTATATAATAATTTTTATCTATGTATAGTATTAGTATTTTCTTGTTTTTTTACTTTTTCTAATTTTCTTCTTTGTTCTTTCAAATAATCAAGTTCATCATAATCAAATGCATTTAATTCTCTTTTTTGCTTAAAAGCATTTTCATATTCATCTTCATCATCTATTTCAAATGCATTTGGTTCTCTTTCTTGTTCAAAGGTACTTCCATATTCATCTTCATCATCTATTTCAAATGCGTTTGGTTCTGTATCTCGAACTGGTTCATAATCATCATCATCAAATATCGTTGTTATTTCATCTTTTGACATATCTTCAGGACTCAATTCTGATTTTAATCCAGAAGCACAAAAAGATTTTATATCAGAACTTGTTTTTATATCCATACATATATTATTTGGATCTATTCCTAATTTTACCATTTCATTTCTAATGTTATTACAAAGAGTTGATACAAATCCTTTATCAACCTTTGGAATAGTATAAACTAATTTCTGAGTTTTTTTCTTAAAATCATCAAAATAATCCATTCCACTTAAATAATAATCTTTTATATTTTGACTGCCTATGGTTGCATTTGGATTATATAAACACCATTCTTTTACTGTATTTTCTATACCATTTTCAAATGATTTACATATTAGATTGGTATATGAATATTTTGGATTATCAGATTCAAATGCATATCCGAGATAACTATTAATGTGTCCTACTATTTCTGATGGATTATTGCAATTTTCAATTAAACTAGGATTATTTTTTTCTATTTCAAATATTGCTTTAATTGTATCATCTAGTAACTGAGTTGATGTATATAAAACAATACTATCTTTATACCCTTTTCCATTATTTTCATTACCTTGAATTTTAAAATAAAATGGTATTTTTCTTTTCTTTAATTCATCATATATTGCATTTGAAAGTGCCATTAAATTACTAGCTTTAGAATTTATATATAATCTGTGACTAATATGATCTATTCTATCAGTGCCAAGTAATTTCCACGATTTATATGTAAACCATCCATATTGTTCTTTCAATGGATTTTTTTGTGGTACTCCATATCTAGAAATAAAATCCTTTTTTACTTCATAGGCAAATTTTCTTTTATCTTCTTCATTTATTTTACCAACACTATTTTCATCTGTTCTAAGTGCAGCATATAATAAATCACTTACATCCAAATTTCGACATTGATTCATATCTATATTTATATATTTTCTAATTATCGATTTTATAAAGTTGTCATCTGCTTTTTTTTGAACAATCTTTTCAAGATTTTGTAATGAATATTCCATAAAACTACCTCCAATATATTTTATATTTTACCATATATGAAAAAAAAAGACTATATAACTATTAATAATATATTTGCATATCCATCATTTTTATGTTATTATGTATACAGCAAGTGTTCTTGCATAAAATAAAAAAGGAAGCATTTAAGTTTTTGAGGAGCTTGAATGCCTACCAAAAATTTGATCTTGACATTTAAGTCATCTTTGAACTTAAGTGTCTATTTTTTTATTACTTGAACTAAAATAGTTAAGAGTAGCAATATGAGTGATATATAACGTAGAATCTTTATATTATATTCTCGTTTTTTCATTTTCTCATAACTTCCTCTCTTAAAAGATTAGAGGTAGACACCAAGCAAATTAAATGCTTCAACTATATTATCTCATAGTAAACAATATAAAACAAAAAGAAAAAGGTAAATGTCTTCAGCATTTATCTTTTCTTATGAAAATATATTACATACTATTTGGTTCTCTATTTCTTTTCTAACCGCCTTACATAATTTTCTAACACCATATTCTTCATAATTAGACTCTTTAATAATTCTATTTATCATATCTAAACTAATAATATTTTCACTATTATATTTTTTATAACATTTATTTGCTTCTTTTATAATTATTTTATTTATATCTTCTTCTGTAAATTTGTTAAATGGCACTATTTCATCAATACGATTTATAAATTCTTTTGAAAAGAAATCTTCTAAAGAATTATTAGTAGTATTTTTATTAAATCCCATTAATGATTTGCTTACATATGCATTACTTGTCATTATAATTAATACATTATCAAATCTAACTGTTTTACCACTTGAATCTTTACAATTTCCTTCATCTAGTATATTTAAGAAAAAGTTAAGAACAGATTTATGTGCTTTTTCTATTTCATCTAATATAAGAACAGAATATGGTTTATTTCTTATTTCTTCAAGTATATTTTTATTATCATCATATCCTACATACCCAGCAGGTGAACCAATTATTTTATTTATACTAATACTTTCAGAATATTCACTCATATCAAGTTTTATAACATTATTTTTACCTACTAAATTTTCTGCAAATAGTTTAGACAAATATGTTTTACCAGTACCAGTTGACCCACAAAATAGAACTGAGTAACTCTTATTTTTATCCTTTATACCCAGTTTTATTTTTTTAGAAATATCAATAAGTTTATTTATTGCTTCATCTTGACCAATTATGTTTTCCTTTAAAGTTTTTTCTATTTCATTAATACTTGTTATATAATCTTTACTTATTTCATTTATTGGTATTTTTGTTTTACTACTAACTACTTCTACAATATCTTTTAATTTAACTTTTTTCACTTTTTCTTTTCTCATATAATCAAGTTTAAGTTTATTAATTTTACTTTGTAATTCTTCTTCATCTTCTTTTAAAGAATACGCTTTATCATAATTTTGATTAATTATTGCATTATTTTTTTCTTTTTGAATTTTTGTTAAACAATCACTTAATTTTATTATTTCTTTTTCTTCTTTTGCTTCTTTTAATGATACTTTAGTACATACTTCATCTAATATATCTATTGATTTATCTGGCTCACATCTATCATAAATATATCTATCTGATAACTCAATTATTTTATCTATTAATTTTTCTTCTATTTTAACACCATGATATGCTTCATATATACTTTTTAAATTCATAAGAATATTTTTTAAATTTGATTTATCTGGTTCTTCAACAAATACTTTTTGAAATCTTCTATCTAAGGCATTATCTTTTTCAATAAATTTTTTATATTCGGATATAGTTGTTGCACCTATTAATTTTAATTTACCTCTCGCAAGAGCTGGCTTAAGTATATTTGATGCATCAATTGCGCCTTCAGCACCTCCAGCACCTACTAATGTATGAATTTCATCTATAAATATAATAACATCATCATTATCTTCTAATTCTTTTACCATTTTCTTAATTCGTTCTTCGAATTCTCCTCTATATTTAGTACCTGCAACAGTACAAGCCATATCAACAGATATTATTCTTTTATTTTTAAGAGGAATTGGTACATTACCAGATACTATTCTTCTTGCTAGTTCTTCAGCAATTGCTGTTTTTCCAACTCCTGCTTCACCTATTAAAAGTGGATTATTTTTTGTTCTTCTAGATAATATTTCTATAACTCTATTTAGTTCTATATCTCTTCCAATAACAGGATCAAGTTCATTATTTTTGGCTCTTTTAGTTAAGTCTATTCCAAGTTCTTCAACAATTAATTTTTTAGATTTTTTCTGTTTAATTTTTCTTTTCTCACTTATATCAGAGTATAATTTATTAATATCTACACCTAATGATAATAGTATTCTTATTGCTTTTCCTTCTCCTTCATTTAATAAAGATAAAAGAAGTTCATTAACACTTATTTCATCACCTGTTTCTCTTGACTCTATTATGACATTTTCAAGTATAGTTTTTAGAGTTGTACTATATAAAAGTAAATCAGGAGTATTATCTCCTATACCTACTAAATTTATCAATTCTTCTTTAAAACTTTTATAAGTTATTTTATATTTTTTAAATTTGTTAACCAAGTCTTGATTATTTTTAAGTATTGCAAGTAATAAATGTTCACTACCTATATATGGATGCTTTAGTTCACTCATTTCTTTTTGTGCATCTACTAAAACTCTTTGTGCTTCTTCACTAAATTTTCCAAACATAAATATCCTCCTCTTATTAATTCTATGATACTTATGATATATTTAATAAAAATTATTCAAGAAAAAAGAAAAAACAAACTTTTTTTAAAGTTTGTTTTATATCTTATTATTTCTTTTTAGTTGTATTTTTCTTAGTTCCTGTTGTTTTTTTAGAAGTTTCTTTTTTTGTACTAGTAGTTTTTTTAGCAGGAGTTTTAGTTTTTACTTCTTCTTTCTTTTCTTCCTTAACTACTTTTGTTTCTTCTTTAACAGGTTCTTCTTTTACTTCAACTTTTTCTTTTTTTACTTGTTTTTTTGTATCCTTTCTTGTTACAGAAAGTACTACAAATAGTGTAAGCATTACAATTACTACTGCAAGTACTACATATGATAATGCTGAAATATAATTTCTACCTACTACCATAATTAATACAAAGAATACAATTAATAATCCTAAGAAATATTTATAAATATATTTAATCCATTCTTTATAACTTACATTTTCACGTTGTAATCCAAGTAATACAAGAATACTTGTTGGTGAAATTAGTAAGAATAATGAATAAATAACTTGGAATATAACTGCAAGTACAAGATAGAATTTTGTATCTGTTATTGTATAAGTAATTGTTGATAATGTAAATTGTGTAGCATATGTATAATCTGGGTATACTACTGAAGATAATGCAGATAATGTTGTTCCAGATAGAACTTTATCTGTCATACCAGCAATACTTGTAATTATTGTTGTATAGAATCCTGAATTGTAAACACCAACTAATACTAAGTTAGCAAGAATTACTATCATAGCATATGGTAATGCTCTTCTTATTCCACTTGCGATAGATTCAAGTAATCCATCAAATTTAATTTTGTAAATTAGTGATAATATTACTGTAGTTACTACTAATAATACAATAACATTATATAAAGTCCATTCACCAAATGCAGTAAGTGTTGAACCTAATATTGCATTAAATAATGAAACATCAAATACTTTAAAATCAGTTAATGTTTTATGGAAATTTGTGAATCCTTCAAATCCAAAGAATCCATTCCAAGATACCATACCAAGTATTAGAAATACGATAATTACATCAAATGCAATCATCATTGGTAAACCTTTTTTTACTTCTTCTTTTTCTAAATTTGTTTTTTCTGGTTTGCTTGTTAATATTGTAAATAATATTAATGAACCAAGACCAAGCACTAATATAACTATTTTAGCAATTATATTAGATGATACTGTAGCACTCATTATTTGATTTACATAATTTGTATATAATGAACCAGCACTTCCTAAAAGGATTGCACCTACAGTTGATGCGATAGATGTTTTACTATCATAACCTAATTTTTTAGCAATATCTATAAAAGCTGGAACAAAGATAAGCATAGGCATAACGTCACCTATAACGGCTGTCATAATTCCAAATGTTAATATGCTTATTACTAAAAATAAACCTTTTTTATTTTGAAATTTAACTGCAGTATTATTAATAACTGTTTCATATTTACCAGTTTTCTTAAGTACTGCATAAAATACACCAATACTTAAAACAAATATAAATGCACTGATAAATACACTAAATGATGTTAATCCATTTGATATAGAATCAACAAAGTTTATTGGATTAATAGTTCCCTTTTCAATACCTGATGTATAATAACCAATTGTTGAACTAGGGATTAAAAAACTTACTATTATTGCTGCTGCTAAAACTAACAATAATACTTTAAAAATATTATATTTCTTCATTTTTCCTCCTAATTTTCTGTAGTTTCTTGTGGTCTCATAAGTGGATACATAACTACATCTCTTATATTATCGCTATTTGTTAAAAGTTGAACCATACGGTCAATTCCCATACCCCAACCAGATATTGGTGGCATACCATATTCCATAGCTCCTATATAATCATAATCCATATCCATAGCTTCTTCATCACCATTTGCTTTATTCATAGCTTGTTCATGAAGTCTCTTTTCTTGTTCTACTGGATCCACAAGTTCTGAGTAACCATTAACAATTTCGACTCCGTTTATTACAAGTTGGAATCTATCTGTTATTTCTTTGTTATCATCATTTGCTCTTGCAAGTGGTGATAAACTCATTGGATGCTCTGTTAAATAAACAGGCCCTAACATATGTGGTCTTGCAACCTTTTTGTATAAATAGTCAACAAGATTTCCATATCCTAAATTTTCAATTGGTGTTTCACTATCAAGTTCAATCTTATCTTCTTTAATCTTACTTAATAGTTTTTCCTTAGTATTATATTCATTAATATCAATGTTAGAATATTTCATTATTAAATCTCTAAATGAAACTCTTCCCCATTCTCCAGATAAATCTACCATTTTATCTCCGATTTGAATATTTAATGTACCAAATACTTTTCCGATTACTGTTTGAAGTAATTCTCTTATAAACTTCATATTATCTTCATAATTATAATATGCTTGATATGCCTCAATCATAGTGAAGTCTTGTAAATGGGTAGCATCCATTCCTTCATTTCTAAAACATCTTGCTATTTCATACACTTTTGGAATACCTGCGATTACTGATCTTTTCATGTAAGTTTCAGGTGCAATTCTTAAATATACATCCATATCAAGTGCATTATGATGAGCCATAAATGGTTTTGCAACAGCACCACTTGGTTTATTGTTTAGAATTGGTGTTTCAACTTCATAATAACCTTTACTATCTAAGAATCTTCTAAGTTCTCTAATAAAGTTCATTCTAATTAAGAAATTCTTTCTAGTATCTTCATTCATAATCATATCTAAATATCTGTTTCTATAGCATAACTCTTTATCAGTTAAACCATGGAATTTTTCAGGTAGTGGTTTTAATGCTTTACCTAAGAATTCAAAACTAGATGCTCTTAAAGTTTTTTCACCAGTATGAGTTGTGAATATTTCACCTGTTGCACCTATAAAATCACCAACATCAAAGTTTAATTTGAAAAATTGATATTTTTCTTCGCCAACAAGATCAACCTTTATAGAAATTTGTAAATCTGCTTCAATATCTCTTACTTTAATGAAACTCATTTTACCCATTTTTCTCATGAATACTATTCTACCTGCAACACTAACATTATCAGTGCCATCTTCTAGATTAGATGCTTCTTTTAGTGTATGAGTAATTTCATATCTTTCAGGATAAGGATTACATGTTTTTCTAATTTCATCAACCTTTTGTCTTCTAACAATTTCTTGCTCTGTTAACTCTCTCATTTTTTCACCTCGAATCCTCTTTTATTATACCATAAAAAAAGGGAAAACCAATAGTTTATTACTATTTTTTCCCAAATTTAATCAGAATTTTTATAATCCAATAATACTTTTTCTAATTCTTCCTTTGTTTCACATTTAAATATTTTATTTTTTATTATTGCTGAATCTTTCATTCCTTTTATATACCATGCTGCATGAGTTCTCATTTCAAGTATTGCAACCTTTTCATTTTTTATTTCAAGTAAATATTTCATATGCTTTAAACACATATCGATTTTTTCATTTTTTGTTTGTTCACCTAAAATTTCATGTGTTTTTAAATAGTGTGATATCTGTTTAAATATATATGGATTACCTAAAGAAGCTCTTCCTATCATTATTGCATCACAATTAGTTTCATTAAACATTCTAATAGCATCATCTACTGACTTTATATCACCATTACCTATTACTGGAATATTAACATTTTCTTTTACTTTTTTTATTATGCTCCAGTCTGCAAGTCCTTCATAACCTTGCGCTCTAGTTCTTGGATGAACAGTAATTGCACTTGCACCTGCTTCTTCTACTATCTTTGCTATTTCTACTGCATTAATATTATTTTTGTCCCATCCACTTCTAATTTTAACAGTTACAGGACATGGTACTGCATTTACTACTGCTTCTACAATTTCTTTTACTTTTTCCGGATTTTTTAAAAGTGCTGCACCTGCTTGTGCCCTTAGAGCCACCTTTGGAACAGGGCATCCCATATTAATATCTATAATATCTGGATGCATTAATTCATATACTTTTTTAGCTGCAATAACAAAACTTTCTTTGTCACTACCAAATATTTGCTGAGCAATTGGCCTTTCTTCTTCTGTCATATAAAGCATCTTTTTTGTTTTTTCACTATCATACATTAATGCTTTATCACTTACCATTTCAGCGAATAAAAGTCCCGCACCATATTCTTTAACTATTCTTCTAAATGCACTATTACATACTCCAGCCATAGGTGCTAAACATACATTATTTTCTATTTCTAAATTACCTATTTTGAACATTAATTAACCTTCTTACAATGATATATTTTATTTGTTTTTTCATTATATATAGTTGCATAATTATCATCATATATTTTTGCTTTTATATATGCATTTTCTTTTCCTTTATCATCACCATTTACAATTTGATGATCTATTCTTAACTTAAATTCATATGTTGTAATACCATTATTATATTCTCTTGAATTAATAAGGTATGTTCCATCTAAATAATTTTTATTAGTGGAATCATTATATTTTTTCCAAGTAAATGTTTTATCTTCATTAAATGTTACAGTAGCTGCATAATATGAATAATTAGAATATGAACAATTCCAAGTACCATTTAATTTTGATGAACCACTACCAACCAAAGTAAATACAACTACAACAAAAATAATAATCATATGAATTATTGTCATTATAATTGAAATTATAAGTCCTGCGAATGACAAACTTTTATATTTTGAATCATTTCCAGTTTTAGATTTATATTTACTACACTTACAAATGGATATAATATTTAAAATTAATCCTATTACTGGGATTATAAAACTAAATATCATACCTAAAATAGATATTACCTGTGCATTATCTTTTGTTTCATGTTCTTCCTTAACTTTACCATTTACTGGATAACCACAAGAAGTACAATATTTACTACCTTCATCTATATTTTTTCCACATCTAACACAATACATAAAAAACACCTCTTTATAAGTATAACAAAAAAAGGGAATTATTTCATCCCTTTATTAATTATAAATTCTACACCATTCTTTTTATTTTTAGCAATAACCTTATATCCTATCAAATCGCAGTTGCCTTTTACGATTGATAAGCCAATACCATTTTCACCTTTCTTTCCTTTTTTGTAGGGTTCAAACATTGAAGAAAGTATTTCTTTTTCAATTGGTTCACCGTCATTAAAAAATATGATTTTATTTTCTTTTATAGTTATTACTATTTCACTTTTAGCATACCTAACAAAATTACTAAGTATATTATTTGTTATTGATTCCCACATATCAGGTGTACCATCGTAAAATATATCTTCTTTATCACATTTAACTAAATAGTTTATATCATTTCGTACTATCTTAAATTTATCAATAGCACTATTTATTGTAGTAATAATTTTCGTTTTTATATCGTTTTTATAGGAGTTTTGTAAATATGTAATTTTATTTAATTCTAATAGGGTTTTTACTTTATTTTCTAATTTTTTAATTTGTTCTTCGCTTACATTAATGACTTCATCGCAATCTTCAATTCCGTCATGATAAGCTTCAATATATGATTTTATAACTGTAATAGGTGTTTTAAAATCATGTGATATATTTTGATACATTTCACTTTTATATTTATCCTGAGATAATATAATTTCTTTCATTTCATCTATAGTTTTATCTAGTAACATAATTTCATCATCAAATTCATATTTGCTTTTTGCTACATAAAATTTTTCATTATTCATATTGTCAACTTTTAGTTTTAATTTTTGAAGTCTATTTACAACTATTCTTGACCATAAAAATAGTAAGATAAGAATTATTGCAAATGTAATTATTACAATCGGAATAACTATTCCAAGTGAATTTCTTCTTATAAATTTAATATAACTATCAGTTGTTATTGCAATTGTTTTATAATTATTTCCTTTATGATTTACAGAATAATAGTAATTATTTCCTTTATATACGAATTTTCCTTGATCAGTTACAATATACTTTAATAGTTTTTGATAATCATCAACACCTAATATATTTTTGTAATCTTCACTAATTAAAATTCTATCATCACTATATATAATGTACGCAATATTTTTATATTTTTTAGTTAATGAATCTTCTTTTTCTATCATTTGAAGTGGTTGATCTAAATAACTATATACTGTCTCTTCGAAAAAGGGTTCAAGTGATTTAGGCAGTACAATAATTATAGATACTATCATTACAAGAAGTGCGGTTAGGGTTATTACAATTAATTGATTTGATAAACTTGTCTTTTTATTATTCATGATAATCTATATCCAAATCCATAAACTGTATTTATATTAAGATCATTTAATTTTTTTCTAAGTCTTCTAATTGAATCATCAACTACTCTGTCACTTCCGTAATAATCGCTTCCCCAAACTTCATTTAATATCATCTCTCTTGTAAGAGGTTTATTTTTATTATTTACTAGATATAATAACAAATCAAATTCAAGTGTGGTTAAGTTTATTTTTTCTTCTTTATAATATACCGTTCTTTCAATGGTGTTAATTTCATAATCATTATATTTTATCTTATGAAAATCTTTACTGTATACGCGTTTTATTATATTTTTTACTCTAAGTACTAATTCTTTTGGAGAATAAGGCTTTGCAATATAATCATCACATCCTAATTCCAGTCCCATAATTTTATCTATTGATTGATCTCTAGCTGAAGAAAATATTATTGGAACTTCTTCATCTTGAAGCCTTATTGCTTTAATTATGTCATAACCTGTGACATCATCCGCAAGCATTATATCGAGTATCCACAAATTAACATTATTTTTATCATTTATAAAATCTAGTGCATCTTGACCCTTAGTAAAGGTTTCGACAATAAAATCTTCCTTTTCAAGATAGTTTTTTATAAGCTTGTTTAAAGCTTCTTCATCTTCTACAAGTCCAACCTTATACATGAATCATCAACACTCCATTTCATATTTATTATAACATTATTTTCCTCTTTTTTCTAGTACACACCACCTCCTTTAATGTGATATATTTTATCAGAACTTTCAGCAAGTTCTTTTGAGTGAGTAACAACTATTACTCCTTTACCTTGTTTTGCTAATTTTTTAAATATATCTATTATCTTTTTTTCAGTATCTTCATCCAAATTACCAGTAGGTTCATCTGCCATAATAAATGGTATATCTGTAACTAAACATCTTGCGATTGCGACTCTTTGTTGTTCTCCTCCCGATAATTTTAATACTGTTCTAAATGCAGCACTATTATCAATACCAAGTTCATTTAATGTACTTAATATCTTTTCTTTTTTATCTTCTTTACTTAATTTTATTCCCGCAATATCAAGTGCTACCTCAACATTTTCAAATGCTGTCATATATGGTATTAAATTATAACTTTGAAATATTATATTTACATAGGAATTTCTATATTTGTTATATCCTATTTTTTTAATACTTTCCCCATTATATAATATATCGCCTTCTTCTATAGTATCAAGTCCAGAAAGAAGTGATAAAAGTGTTGTCTTACCTGAACCACTTTGTCCAAGTATTGAATAAAATTTGCCACTTTCAAATGAGCAAGATACATTATCTAATACTTTTTTCATTTGCATTCCATCTTGATAAAAATGGGATAAATTAACTACTTCTATCTTATTCATTTTTTATTCCCTCCTTGATAATATATCCTTTGGATCACTATGTAATATTTTTATTGAAGGTACAATCATTGATACAAGTATGATTCCATATCCTATTATAAATAGTAATGCGATATCTTTTAGTGTTACACTAACATCTATACTATCTATTGTTTTAGAAATACCAAGACCTGTCATCTTTCCAATACTCATATCTTCTCTTTTATTCATATTTCTATTCATTACTGCATCATTACCTCTGTTACCAGATACTGATGTATTCATTTTTTCAGTAACCTCTGTCTGATTTTCAAGTAATGTATCTGCTAATTTCTGACTTACTAGTAATGATGAACCTATTGATGTAATGAATGCAAATGTAGCAATTATTACAAGTTCTATTATGAATTGTCCTATTATTTTCTTTCTCTTTTCTCCAAGTGAAAGTAGTACACCAATTTCATAATTTCTATCTTTTAAAGAGTTTATTACCATTAAACTTATTACTACTATTGACGCAATTACAACAATAACAAGCACTGTATTTGAGAATTTTGCAACACCTTCTATTGATGAAATCATTTGTTCATATGATTCATTATCTATATCTAATGTTAAATTTCTTTCTGAGAAATCTGTTACTAATTTATTTGCTTCTTCTTTAAATTTATCTGCATTTTCTGGATCATCAAGATAGAATACTGCTTTACTTACTTTATAATTACCATCATTATATTCTTCTTCTGTTAATAATTTTGCACCTGTATTTGTATTAACATATATTAAGTTATAGTTATTATTAAACTTATCTGTTTCAGAATTTTGATAAATACCAATTATTTCAAGTTCTACATCTTTATCATCACTTGATGTAATAGTTATCTTGTCACCAACTTTTAAATTATTTTCTGTTGCAAGCTCATAAGAAATAATTGCTGTATCATCTTTTGTTTCATCAAATGCTTCTCCACTAGTTAATTTTATTGTACCATTTACATAGTTATCTTCTAGTTTAAATGTATTTATTGCTTTTACCTGAAGACCTGAATTCATTTTTTTATCAAATCCTGGTCTATCATTATTGTTATCATCTTTAGAACTTTCATATAAACTAAATGACTTTTCTGTAGCATTTACATTAAAATGATATTTTACATCTGTTACATAACTAATTTCTTTTAATTTATTAACATCATTTATAGTTGCAGTACTTTCATCCATAGCATTATGCATATTCTTCATATCATCTTTTTTGTTTTCATCAGTATATTGTTCATTATCTTTATTGTTCATAAACTCATCTCTGATTTTTTCCATATCGGTTTGAAGAATAACTTCACTACCAAGTGAAACTCTTGCCATCTTCATTGATTCTTCAGTTGCATTTTTTATTGATATTGAAGATAAAACTAAGTTAGCAACTATAAACAAAAATAAGAAAAATATAATTGTTTTTGACTTTCTTCTAGTAACACTTATTTTTGCTCTTTTTAACATTTATTTCCTCCTTACACTTCCATAATAAAAAAATAATATGTTAGAAAAACAAATTAATTGTGTGAAATTGTGTGAATATATTTTGCAGTTACTACATATCTTATTTGATTATTACTTGTACATGTTATTAAAGTTAATATTTTCTTATCGTATACATTATCTAAAATACTTTTATTTTTTATATTCACTTTAGATATATCATATACTTTAAACAAATACTCATAATTAAAATCACTAACTATTATTTCATCATCTTTATTTAATTTATAAAGATTTGAAAATACATATTTATTATTGTGACCCGCAAGTATTATATTTCCATATTCACTTTCTAGTGTTTCCTTATTACTAATCATAAGAACTAAATTTTGATTTAATATTTCATTATAATCACCATATTTTATTAACCATTTTTTATTTTTAAAAGAAATGTATCCATCATATTTTCTATTTATATTATTTTTTTCTATTAATAAATCTACATTATCATCATAGTCTTTCACTTCTTTAAAATTATTTATTATAAAAAAAGAAGAGATAGTTATAAGTATTAAACTAACTATCTTTTTTAACATAATTATATACTCCTATTCCAAATAAAATTATAAATGAAACTAAATACATACTGTTTTGTTTACTAGTAACTGGCATAACTGTTTTCTCATTTGTAACATTTATGTTTGAATTACATGTACTATCATTTACATAGAACTTATATTCATCATTATTTAGTATAAATCCACTTGGAACCTTTATTTGTCTAATATAATATTCACCATATGGTAAGTTATTTATGATAACCCTTCCTTGTGTATCAGTTTTACCATTAAACACTAAATTTCCATCTTTATCTACCACATTTATCTCAATATTTTCTAGAAAATTACCATCTTTGTCACTAGTAATGTAAACTAAATCACATCTAATTTTTTCATTTACAAGTTTTATTTTGCCTAAAACTACCTCTTCATTTTGATTATTATAATTTAGATTAACTTCATAAAAATTACTATCTAATTTATAACCTGTAAGTGTACTAATTTCTTTTACATAATATTTTCCTAAAGGTAATATTTTAGATTCATTATTATTTTTTTCATCTGTTGTAATTTTCTCTAATTCATTTTTATTTGAATCATATATTCCAATAACTACTCCTACTAAATCTTTACCATCTTCTGATACTTTTTTTATTTTTATCTTACCTTTAGTTTTTTTATCATATAAATCTACTTTAAATACACCATCTGATAATTTTATATCATCATTAATTGTTATAGTTGTTTTTTCTTTATTTAAAGAGTATCCAAATGGAGCCTTTATTTCTTCTAAAGTATAAACACCTTTTGGTATAGTTATATTAGATATACCAGTTTTATCTATAACAATTTCTTTTACTTCTTTTGTTTCATTATTGATAAGTTTATATTTTGCATTCTTATCCTTAATTAACTCTTTTGTTTCAATATCTTTTTTTGAAAACTCTATTTTTGCATTATCAACACTAATATTAATATTTCCACTATTTAATGATGGATGACCAAATACTACTATTTTCTGACTATTATATCTATCAGCTACATAAACATTTGTTTCTTTATCATTAAAATTCTTTTGATTAAAATAGATTGTTCCTTTTCCAAACTTATTAGTATTTATATTAATAGTATTTCCATTTACTGTATAGGCTATATCACCATTTATATCATAATTAGAAAGTACATTATTATAATCTACTAATGTTAATTCTTTACCAAATTCACTGGTATAACTACTATTTATAAATGATGGGAGTTTATCATGATTATTAACAAGAGTCATAATCTCATTTTTTTCTCCTTCTACATTTAACGTTTCACTAGAAAAGTCTCTATTTTGTTTCCAAACAACTGTATCTTCACTAAAAAGCCATATTAATTCTTGAGTAGCCATATAATATTTTAAATTATTATGACCAGGGTACTCATATCCATAATACGCAATTAGTTCCATCTTTCTTTTAACATCCTCACTAAACCCACTTTTACTCCAATCACTATATGAGCTATATGTATGAACTGTTATTGGTTTACTAGGTTCAATACAATAACCCATTTTTCCATTTAAATATCTAAATGGAAGGCCACCATATGTTACAAGGTTTCCATTCTTGTAATGGTATGCCCATACTCCCGTATAATTTGTCTCTAAATAAGAGTCATCCGTGAGAGCTTTTACATCTTTACAACCGAATAACAACCCACTTATTATTCCTACTACAATTAGAAGAATTTTTTTCTTCATTTCAATCACCTCATATATCTTATTAACCATAAAAATTAAAATTCCCCTAAAAAATATAAAAAAAATGAAAAAAAGTTGAATTTTTTTCACATTTTTAATGAATTTTGACCCTTTTTGATAAAATTCTCTTATTTTTCTTAAATTAATAATTCATTTTTTCTATCAAAATTAATTTAAAATTATCGTAATAATACCATTTTTATCAATAATACCTATAATATATTCTTTATTACTTTTTATCTTATTAGTACTTTCAATTTTATTTATTAAGTAATCACTATTTAATGAAAGTAATGTTTTAAATACCTTAAATACTTCTTCATTTTGTATAAACATATTTTCTCCTTTCATATATTTATTCTCCACAGCATAACTTTTTTCCACTAAATATTAAAAAAAAATTGATATTTCTACCAATTTTCTTAATATATTTCTTTATCTAAACTATTTTTAAAACTATCAAATGCTTCTTTAGATGTTTCTTCTTCTAATTTATGTAAATTAATTAAATCCTTATTGTTTCCTTTTATATATTCATAAATTATATCATCTCTAAAACCTATTTCATTTGCTTCCTCTTTTGTATTTGCATAATAAACTTCTTTTATATTAGTCCATATAATAGCTGATAAACACATTGGACAAGGTTCAGCACTTGTATAAAGAATACATCCTGATAGATCATGTGTATTAAGTACTTTTGATGCTTCTCTAATTGCATTAACTTCTGCATGCGCAGTTGCATCTTTACTTTTTAAAACTGTATTATGCGTTCTTGATATTATCTTACCATCTTTAACTATTACTGCTCCAAAAGGTCCACCATTTACAAAATTTTCTTTCATATTAATATTTGCTTCTTCTACAGCAACTTTCATATATTCATTATTATTCATTTTTACCTCCATATAATAATTTTTTTAGTTCAATTAATTTTAAAATTTCATTTTCATAACCTTTATTTTGTTCTTCATTTAATAAAGTAAATTTATTATCTTTTATATTTTCAATCATACCAATTAACTTTTTATCATCTTTTCTTATAATTAAATAATCACAAGAATCATCTACTCCATTAAAATCTCTTTTCTTTTCTATTAAATAATTTTTTATTTCATTTTGAAACATAGTAGATGGTTTAACTAATCTTATTTTACTCATTTTTTCTTTGTCTTTTACAATATAATTTAAATATCTTTCTTCTTCACTAAATACACATCCACAGTATTTTTGCATATATAGTCCAAGTCTTTTTGCTTCTTCTCTACCTTCTTTAAAATATGGTCTAAAATCATAATAATAAAATTTAATACCATACTTTTTTTCTAAAGACTCTCCTACCTCTTTAATTAAATCATGTTTTTGATATGGACTTATAAGAAGGCTTGTGCAAAATGCATCATAACCATTTTCTTTTGCGTATCTTGCAACTTCATCAAGTCTTGAATAATAACAATATCTACATCTATTATCAAGTATATTAATAGTATTTTTAGTAAACTCTCTAAGGCCATATTCATCTTTATATATTACATCTAAGTTAATCATTTCACTATACTTCTTTAAAGTATCCCTTCTAGCTCTATATTCCATATACGGATGAATATTTGTATTATACCAAAAACCTGTAACATCAATATCTTCTTCTCTTAATTTTTTTATACACATAATGCTACAAGGTGCGCAACAAATGTGTAATAATAATTTCATATAAATCACTTCATTTCTGAGAAATATTATACATCAAAATTAAAATAAACACCATTATAAAAGGTGTTTATTATTAAAATTTAATTTTCATTGTTACTTATACTAGCAAAAGTTCTATTTCTTAGTTCTCTATATAAAGAACATTTATCAAATACCTGTTCATTAGTTCCTTTTGAAACTACTTTTCCTTTATCAAGAACAATTACTCTATCAGCTATTTGCATCATTTCTGGTTTATGAGTAATCATGATTATAGTATGATCATGTTTTAAATCTTTTAAAACATCTCCTACCATAGTTGTAGTATTTGGATCTATATTACTTGTAACTTCATCAAATAAAAGTATTTCTGATTTTGTTAATAAGGCTCTAGCAATAACTAATAATTGTTTTTGTCCTTCAGAAAAAACTCTATCTTCATTACTAATTATAGTATTGTATCCTTTTGGTAAACTTTCAATAAAATCATGTATTCCTACTCTTTTACAAGCTTCAATTTGATTTTTATAATTATTATCAACTAAAGATAAATTATCTCTTATACTCATTTCAAACATAAATGGTTTTTGAAAAACACCAGATACATTTGATGAATAAACTTTTTTTGTATAATTATAAATATTTTCATCATCAATTAATATACTTCCTGATTTTATCCTATCAAGTCTATATAATAGATTCATAATAGTTGTCTTACCTGATCCACTATGTCCAACAATTGCAGTTATTTCATTTGGATAAATTTTAAAAGATATGTTATTTAATATTAATTTATTTTTTATTGCATAATTTACTTTATCAAAAACAACAGTACCATTAATATAATCATTTGTAATATCTCCAAAATCTATATTACTTTCTGATGTATAATCTAGTATATTTTTTATTCTTTTTACTCTTATTCCATAATTACTTAAATTTAATAAATATGTTAACATGGAATCTGTACATGTAATAGTTAATTCAAAATAACTTATTAATAAAACTAATTTATCAATTGTCATTTTTCCTTTTGAAACCAAATAAGCAAGATATATGTATAATATTATTTTTCCTATATAAACAATATATGGCATTTTACAATATCTATTAGTCATTGCGGTTCTTTTACCTTTATATTCTTCCATCCATTTATTTCTGGTCTTATCTAATTTTTTATTCAAATTAGGCATCATATTTAAAGATTTAACCTGTTTTAAATTAATTAACATTTGATTCAATGTATCGATTACTTTATCTTCATATTTTCTTGTTCCTTCATAATATTTAGAAACTTTTTTTGAATTATTATTCATTAATATAAGATAAACAAGATCGATTAACATAGCCATTAAAGCAACTATAATGTTATATGAACTAAATATTATAAAAATAACAATTAGTTGTAAAAATCTCATTAGTGCTTCAGAGGCAGCATTTAATACATCTACTAAATATCTTACATCATCACTTGTTGTATCTACTATTTTTCCCTTTGAAATTTTATTAAACATAGAATCATTATTTGCCACATGTTCAAACAACATTTTTTGTACTTCTAAATGATAATAGTTTGCTAAAACTGTATAAGTATAATAATTCCAATTTAACATACTAAAATAAATAGTATAAAACACTAAATATAAAAGTACATAATACCATATTCCATTAAAATTATTATTTGTTATTGCCGCTATTATACCTGCTGTTGCAATTGGTGGTAATAAATTTGATAAATTATATAAGCAGCAACTTACAAACATTTGAATTACTACAAAAAACTTACCATTAGCTATTTTAAGTAAAGTTTTAACAGTATCAAAATATCTTCTCATTTAAATACTATTTAATATCCTTATCATATTCTATATCATTTATTTCATATGTTCTTTTTTTAGCAATTAATTTCATTATTTTATTAACACTATAACCGATTAGAGCTAGTGCAAAGAAATATATAACTCCAAAGATACTAAATGTTGGTGCTGATCCAGTAAATAAATTTATTAAAGATGCTCCTACGCCCATTGATGTAACAATAGTTAAATTACTTATAGATTTATTTGTAACATCGCTCTTTAATTCACTAAACAATTTTTGAGCAGAAGAAACATAATTTTTAGTCATACTCCATAAAGCTTTTATATAATCAAGAGTATCTTTTAAAGTTTCATATCTATAACCTGATATTGCTAAAAATTCTGAAAGTTCTGGATCACTTTTAGCAATTTTTTCTCTTGTTGGAATATATGTACTCATCTGATTAATTCTACCATCAATAAGGTTTACAGTTTTAGCATATCCTTCTAACTTTGTACTAAATTTAACTATATCTGACCCTTTAACTTTAGCTTGCTCTTTAACGTTATCAATTTTTTCCCAAATAATACGATGTAAATTTAAATATCTATGTAATTGCCCCTTATATTCACGAATAAAGATTTGTTCTTCAATATATCTTTCAATATCTTCTCCAGATTGTTTTTTATTATTTATGAAATAATACTTATCGCCTCTAACAACATCATATTTTGCATTAGTAAATTCAAAATATTTTTGTTTTTCAGTACTTGATAATAAGTCTGTAATTTCATCTTTTGTTGCGTTATCACAAACTATAAAATATGGATATACAGTTTCTATATTAGCAAGCTCTTTTGGAACAGGTGCACCTAAACTAAATAAATAACTAAATGCAGGAGATAACTTATTCTCATAATAATCCGTTACATGATTAATATCTGCAAACAATGTATCTTCGCTTACCTTTTGGTTATTAAGAACGATAAGTCCATCTTCAAATATTTTTACCTTTATATTTAAAGCTGTTGTAAATTCAATATATTCTTCACCTGAAACACCATAATCAATTTTACCTATTTCTAAATTTTTGTGATATTCATTTAATTTATCTTGATCTAAATTAAGTTGTGTTTTACATTCTCTTAAAAAATCATAAATTTCTGATAATTGTAGCATAGTTCTTTGAAACCATCCACCTATATAAACATTACTAACTTTCATATTTTATTTCTCCTATTAATCAACATTTTTTGTAAAAAATTTTGCATCCATAACATCAAAATTATAACTATGATAAAGTCCATGTGCGGCTTTTCTAAAATTCTTTGACCACAATTCAACGCATTTACAATTATGATCTTTTGCTATTTTAAAGCAATAATCTAATAATTTTGTACCTATATGTTCACGTCTTAATTCTGGCTTTACACAAACATGGTTTAAAATCGCATATGTATTCATATCTTCATATATGGTTGGAATAATATTAATCTTAGAATGTGCAATTATTTTATCATTTAGAATTCCAATAACATATATTTGATTAACATCATCTTTATTATCTAAATATATTTTTTTAGCATATTCAAGAGATGTATTTTCATTAAAACATTCATTACATAATTCAATAATACCTTTGATATCATTTTCATTAGCAATTCTAAATTGTAAATTCATTAAAAACCTCCTATTTTCAAAAATGATTATTACTATAATCTAAACTTATTATACAATAAATCTAAAAGCATTACATATCTTTTTGTAAATAATTGTAAACATTTGTAAATTAGTTTATAAATTTTATCAAATTTATTTACATTTTTATAAAATATAATTGTATAGAATAATTTATAACATCCTTAAAACAAAAAAATATGAACTATATTGTCCATATTTTCTTACATTATATTTTCACCAGTCATAATATCTTTTATATTTCTAAGTAATAATTCAAGAATATTTGCTTTTTCTATATCTTCATCAACAGTAACATTTATTTTATATATTTCCTTGTTATTTTCATGAACTGATAAATATCCAATTACATCGCCTTTTTTAATAGGAATATCCTTTTTAGTTATTTCTAGATTATAACTTAAATCTCTATCTTTATTACCTTTTTTATTAAGAACATTTATATCTTGTGTCGGAACTACATTTACTCTTCCTGTCTTACTCTTATCATTTTTAAATGTACCAACCTTAGTTTTTGTTGTTAAATACCCCTTTACTGTGTAAAGATTAAATCCATAATCTAACATTTTACTCATTTCTTCATTTCTTTTAGCACTCGTTTCTTCTCCCATAATTACACCAATTAATCTCATATTATTTCTTTTAGCAGTTGCAGTTAAACAATAACCAGCTTCTTTTGTATACCCTGTTTTTAATCCATCCATTCCATCATATGTTTTTATTAATTTATTTGTATTAACAAGCCAAAATTTATTTTTAGTATTTTGTCTTAAGTATGTTTCATATATTCCAGAATATTCAAGTATTTTTTTATGTCTTACAAGTTCTCTTGCCATAGAAGCCATATCATATGCTGAACTATAGTGATTTGCAGTATCTAATCCCGTTGCATTTTTAAAATTAGTATTTTTAAGTCCCATGCTTTTTACTTTTTCATTCATTTTAAATACAAATGCTTCTTCTGTTCCTGATATTCTTTCTGCTAAAGTAACAACTGCATCATTCGCAGATCCTACACATATTGCTTTAAGTAAATCATTAACAGTCATCTCTTCTCCAGCCTCTAAATATATTTGAGATCCACCCATAGATGCCGCTGTCGCACTTACCTTTACTTTTTCATCAAGTGATAAATTACCTTTTTCAAGTTCTTCCATAATAAGTATTAAACTCATTATTTTAGTCATTGAAGCAGGTGCATATCTTTCATTTGCATTACTTTCATGAATAATTTCACCTGTTGATGCTTCTATTAATATAGAACTTTTAGCGCTCTCTGTAAGCCCTAAGTCTTCTGCTTTTACATTTGTAATAAACATAAAAGATAAAAATAATACTATTAAAACTTTTTTCATATTACACCTCTAATAAAAACTATGAATAAATATAATAATTTATGAAATTATTTGAAAAATTTGTAGAACAAATTACATCTATTTGATATAATTAAGATAATAAGGAAGGTGATATTTTGGCTAAGAAAAAACCAAATTATAAATTTAGAAGAAATCTTGCAAAAACATTTTTAGTGCTTATTATTATAATTCCAATCGTGCTTATTAATAGAGTAAAGCTTGCGCATTTACCACTATATTTATCAAATACAAAATATACGGATGTAATTGATGCAATGTTTGAGGTTAAATATACAGGTTCTGAAGCAAAGAGTACTTTAAACTATCTAAAAGAAAAGAAAAAAATAAATGATAATACTGATGATTATATATTAAAACTAAATACAAAAGGATATAGTAAAAATACTATTGATTATTTAATTAGAAATCTAAATAAGTCACAAATTACTGACTTTCTTGATAAAAAATATAATAAAGATTTTGAAGAATATATAAAACTTGATTTATTCAAATACTCAAAATATAATAGATATACAAAATATCAGTCAAAACATAAAGACTTAAGTTTAGAAGACGTTGTTATTAGAATAGAATTAAATATGGATAAAACTTATTATGAAGATAGTGAATTTATTAAAAATCCTAATGAAATAACTACACTTTCTAATAAATATTTTGAAATACCAGAAGATTATGAACCAAAAGATTTAGTTGATATGGATGATGATTACGCAAATAATACATATAGAAAATTAAAACTTAGAAAAGAAGCTTATGAAAAATTTAAAGAAATGTGTGATGCATCTAGAAAAGATGGTGTTAAATTTTATGCTGAATCTGCTTATAGAAGTTATGATTATCAAAATATAATATATAAAAATTACATTAATGAAAATGGACAAGAAAAAGCAGATAAATATGCTGCAAAAACTGGATTTTCAGAACATGAACTAGGTTTAGCACTTGATCTTGCTAATATCTGGACAATAACTACTAAAGGAGAAGAATATAAATGGCTTACTAAAAATGCATATAAGTATGGATATATAATAAGATATAAAGAAGAATGGGAAGATATAACTGGATATTCTGCTGAAAGCTGGCATATTAGATATGTTGGAATAAAAGCAGCAAGTGTTATACAAAAAGAAAATATTACATATGAAGAATATTATGCAAAATATATATTAACGAAAAAAAGTTCAAAATAATGAACTTTTTTTATTTATCTTTTTTTAATTCTGATTCATATAATTTTTTATATTCTTTTGATTTCTTTAATAATTCTTCATGTGTTCCTTCGGCAGTTATTTTTCCATTATCTAATACCATAATTTTATCACTATTTAATATAGTTGAAAATCTATGAGCAATAATTAAAATAGTATATTCACCTTTCATATTATTTATTGCTTCTTGTATTTTCTTTTGTGTTTCATTATCAAGTGCACTTGTAGCTTCATCAAATAAAATAATTTCTGTTTTTTGAACTAATGCTCTAGCAATTGCAAGTCTTTGTTTTTGTCCACCAGATAAATTTACCCCACCTTCTCCAACAACTGTATCATATTTATCAGGAAGTGTATTAATAAAATCATCTAAACAAGCAACTTTTAATGCTTCTATCATTTCTTCTTCAGTAATATCTTCTTTTACTAATCTTAAATTATCTCTTATACTAAGATTAAAAATATATGGACTTTGATTAATTATTGTAATATTACCTCTTATTGAGTCTTTATCTAACTCATTAATATTAATTCCGTCTATTGTTATTTCACCAGAATCTATATTATATAACTTACATAAAAGATTAAATATTGTTGTTTTACCTGCACCACTTTTACCAACAAATGCTACAGTACTATTTGCTTTAACTTTAAAATTTATTTTATCTAGTATTTTCTTTTCATCATAAGCAAACGTAACATTTTTAAATTCAAAATCACCATTAACTTTGTCTATATGTTTATTTCCAAAGCTTTCTTTTTCAAATTTATCACCATTCATTATTTCTTTAATTCTATCTACTGATAAATTAAAATCTTTAACTCTTTCAAGTAATGATCCAATCCAATATATTACATCTGATACTCTACTTGAATAATTATGTATTATTAATGCACTAGCAATAGTAATATCTTTATTTTCTATTAAAAATATTAATAAAACTATAAGAAGAAAATCCTTTAGATCAAGAAGTGTTCCACGATATAAATTATAGTTTCTATCAACTTTATTCATTTTATATCTTTCAGTATTTAATTCGATAACTTTATTATGTAATTCATTTGTAAAACTATCTTCAGAATTAAGCATTTTAACATCTCTTATTCCTCTAACCATTTCACCAACAAAGCTTGAAACTTTTTCATTCATTTTTCTAAATTTCTTATCATTTTCATTTCTTAACTTTACTCTTTTTCTTTCTACTAAATATAATATTATAGTCATAACCATTATATAAACAAATACAACTTTATTTATTATAAAAATAGCAGCAAAAATACCTACATCAGTAATAATATTTGTTAAAAAATCTACAAGCATTGGAAATATTTCAGATAATTTTGATGTATCATTAGTAAGTCTTTGAATGAATAAACCTGAACCTGTACTATCAATACTTTTATTTTCTATTTTTAATATTTCTTTACCTAAACTAGTTTGAAGATTCACATATGTCTCTCTAAACAAAATATTACTATTATGTCTTTTAAAATAATTGCAAATATTTCTAAACCATTCAACAAGTAAAATAATAATCGCAATTAATAATAATTGATGAAATTCATTATCAGTTAAATATACAATTATTTTAGCAGATAATATTGGTACAACAACACTTATGGCTATTATTAAAATATTAACAATTATAAACCATATTAAATTTTTCTTTTGATCTTTTGCATAATTCCACGCAAATTTTAAATTTTTAAAAAAATCCATAAACACCTCGCATTATAATTATATCAATAATATAAATAAATACAAGTCCTGAATTATCAAGATAATTTTTACACTATATAAGCAAACTAAAAAAAGGCCATGTTATTGACCTTTTTTTTACTTTACAACATCAAATATAATTTTTGGATTATCCATTTTTTCATTACTTATTTTAAACGCACTATATAATTCATTAATATCAATTTTTTCATCACAAATAATAGTTAGTAATTTATCACCTACACTTACTTTTTCATTAATTTGCTTATTTAATTTTACACCTACACCATAATTAATTATATCATCTTTCTTTTGTCTTCCAGCACCTAACTTATTAATAAATTCTGCTAAAACTATAGGATTTATATCCGTAATATATCCATCTTCCTTACTTATTAAATCAATACTTTCTTTTGAAAGTGAGATACTATCTATATCTCCATCTTGACTTTTAACAAGTTCTTTAAATTTATTTAGTGCTTCTTTATTATTTAATTTTTCTGTAACCATATCTAAAGCATCTTCTACACTTATTTCTTTTCCAATTGATACCATATATGAAGCAAGAACAAGACATAATTTTGTAAATCTTTCTTCACCCTTACCATCAAGCGTGTCGATTGCCTCTTTTACTTCAATGGCATTTCCTATAGTATAACCTAGTGGATAATCCATATTAGTTATAAGTGCGACAACTTCTTTACCAAAATTATTTCCTATTTTTATCATAGTCTCAGATAATTTTTTAGCATCCTCTATTGTTTTCATAAAGGCACCTCTTCCTACCTTTACATCTAAAACTATTTTATCTGCACCTGATGCTAATTTCTTACTCATTATGCTAGATGCAATAAGTGGTATTGATTCTGTTGTACCAGTTACATCTCTTAAAGCATATATTTTTTTATCTGCTGGTACTAAATTACCAGATTGTGATACAAGTGATATACCTATATCATTTACTTGATTAATAAATCTTTCTTCACTTATATTTGTGTTAAATCCTTTTATTGATTCTAACTTATCTATTGTTCCACCAGTAAAACCTAGTCCTTTTCCACTCATTTTAGCTATAGGAACACCACATGCTGCCGCAAGCGGTCCAACTACTAATGTAGTTTTATCTCCAACTCCACCTGTTGAATGCTTATCAACTTTAATACCATTTATTTTAGATAAATCGATTTTATCACCACTATCTAACATTATTTTTGTTAAATTAAATATTTCTTCTTCACTCATTCCATTTAATACAATTGCCATTAAAAGTGAACTCATTTGATAATCTTTTACTTCACCACTAATAAAGTTATCCACAGCATATTTTATTTCATCATATGTAAGTATTTCTTTATTTTTCTTTTTTACTATAATATCTATTATATTCATTTTTTCACCTCTATTATAAATTAATTATATCATATTTAATTTTATTTTACATTAAATTAAATTGGTGTTATAATACTTTCCTAGAAAAGAGGTAATATTGTGGAAAAAAACAAAAGAAAAATGATAATAGCATATCTATCTTTAGCATCTACTCTTTTGGCTGGATGTAATTCAAATAACAATATAAATCAAAATACAACTGAATACATTAATAAAACAACAAATGAAATAACAACAGAAATTATAACTACAGAAGCAAGTACTCAAATGACAGAAGCAAGTACAACTACTGAAATAAAAGAGGAATTAACAACCACAGAAAATATTACTGAAACAGAAACTACTGAAGAAATTATAGCTCAAGAAACAGATTCTTCTGATGAACAAATTATTAATGAATTGAATAATGATAAAAACAACATTGAATTATATATTACACAAAACGATATAGAAAATGTAAAAACATATGGTAAAGCTTTTTTCATAAAAACTGTTGATTTTATATTTTATGATAAAGATATTAATGGAATTAAATTTAATGATTTAAAAGAAGAAACAAAAGAAGATGTTTATAATGCTTTTTGTAATATCGATGCACTTATTATGACATTTTCACCTGATTATAAAGAAAATATTGGTGAAAAATATGAAGTTGTTAAAGATTTCACAAGTAATGTATATTATTCATCATTAGATAAAATTAAACAATCTATTGGAGAAGAAAATTATAATAAAATTGGTGAAATCAAGGACAATGCTAAAGAAAAAATTAAAGAAGGCGCTAGTGATGCTAAAGAATACATAAAAGAGAAATATGAAAACTGGAGAGATAGATAGAAAAAAACATATAGAAATTTAATTTAACTATATGTTTTTTATTTTACTAATATATTCAACCCTTCTTTTAGGATCTTCTCTTAAATATTCTACTAATTTTGGATTTTTTCTTATTTCATTTATAATTTGAATATCTTCTTTTGGAAGAACTACCTTATAATCCTCTTCATTTTCAGCTACAACTACACTATCCATACCAAGTAAATATGCTGCAGTTGTATCAAGTGCATTAATTAAATCCACAAAAGTATCCAAATTTGGAGTTCTAGTTCCTTTCTCATAACAACAAACAGATACTTTTGTAACATTAATCATATCTGCAAGATCTTGTTGTGTTAATCCTTTTGCTTTTCTAAGTTCTCTAACTCTTGATCCAATAAACATTTACTACTACCACTCTTTCATTAACTTATGGTTAAAGTATAAATAATTAGATAATGTAATTGTTTAAAGTTAACTAAATAGAAATTATTATTTACATTTATAATTTTTATACTTTTCAAATATTATTTTGGATAAGTTTTAGATTAATATACTAAAAGAAACAGATTTATTTATCTTCTGTTTCTTTATTTTTATTACTTGATAAAAATGTTACTTTTTCCGCAACTACTTCTGTTGCATATTTCTTTTCTTCATCTTTTTCATAAACTCTTGTTTGAACTCTTCCTTTAACACCAAGAAGATCACCTTTTTTACAATATGTACTTGTATTTTCTGCAATACCTGTCCATAATGTACAATCAATAAAATCTGTTTCATATTCTCCAGATACATTTTTATAACTTCTTGGAACAGCAAGAGTAATATTAGTTACTTTCTTTCCTGAATCTGTTTCTCTAAGTTCAGGATCTTTAACAAGTCTCCCAACAATTACTATTTGATTTAACATGACATTTTCCTCCTTTCAGTGCTGTATAATACACTACTAAAAAGAAGAAATCAAAGCACAAAAATGGCATTTTTTCATAGAAAAATACTCAAAAATTGAATTTTTGTATAACAAAAAAGGAATTTTTGCATAAAATTCCTTTCTAAAATTTAAATATTGCACATTTTTTGAAAATTGTTTTTTAATAAATTATTTAATTCTACTGCATATTCAAGTGGTAATTCTTCTGTAAATTCTTCTATAAATCCTATTAATGACAATTCTATTGCTTTTTCTTCATCAATACCTCTACTCATAAGATAGAATAATTTATCTTCATCTAATTTTGAAACTGTTGCCTCATGTTCTATTATTGATGACTCATTTTTACATATATTAGTAGGAATTGTATCACTTTTTGATAATTTATCTAAAAGAATAGTATCACATTTTATACTTGATCTTGAATTAGTAGCATTCTCTTCTATACTTACTAAACCTCTATAACTAGCATTTCCACCGCTTCTACCTATTGATTTTGCGATTATATGACTTCTTGTATTTTTACCTAAATGGATCATTTTAGCACCTGTATCTTGAATTTGATTATTAGATGCAACAGCAATAGAAATACATTCACCAACTGAATTATCTCCTTTTAAAATACATGCTGGATACTTCATATTGATTTTAGAACCAATATTACCATCTATCCACTGCATAGTACCACCTTCATCAACTATTGCTCTTTTTGTTACTAAGTTGTTTACATTATCTGACCAGTTTTGTATTGTTGTATATCTACATTTTGCATTTTTACCAATAAATATTTCAACAACAGCTGCATGAAGTGAATCAGTAGTATAAGTTGGTGCTGTACATCCTTCTATATAGTGTACTTCAGAATCGTCATCAACTATTATAAGTGATCTTTCAAATTGTCCCATATCTTTTGTATTAATTCTAAAATAACTTTGAAGTGGTCTATCTAATTTTGTATGTGGAGGTACATAAATAAATGTTCCACCACTCCATACGGCACCATTTAATGCTGTAAATTTATTTTCATTATAATCTACTAATGTACCAAAGTATTTTTTAAACAACTCTGGATATTTTTTTAGTGCTGTATCTGTATCACAAAATATTATGTTTTTTTCTTCCAAATCTTTAATCATATTATGATATATTGCTTCACTATCATATTGAACACCAAGTCCATCTAAATATTCTTTTTCTTGTTCTATTACTCCAATATCATCAAATGTCTTTTTAACATTTTTGTTTACATTATTCCAAGAATTATGTACTTCATTATCAATTCTTTTATAATAAGTTATATTATTAAAATCAATATTTATCTTTGGTCCAAAAGAAGGAAGAGGTTTATTTGTAAAATCTTTATATGATTTTAATCTATATTCTAGCATCCATTCTGGTTCATTTTTTAATTCAGATATTTTTCTTACCTTTTCTTCATCTAAACCTTTTTCGAATTTTACTTCCTTCATAATTACCTCCTATTTTTCTATTAAATCTTTTATTCCAAGTATTGCTAGTGTTGCGCATTTTTTTCTTGCTGGTTGTTTATATATATCTTCATACGCAAGTAATTCTTCTAATAAATCTTTATCATATTCTTCTTCATTAATCATTTTTTCATAGTTATCTATTATTTTTAATGCTTCTTCTTTTGTTTTACCAATTAATTTTTGAATTGATATAGATGCCGATGATACTGCGATTGCACATGCTTCTCCTTCAAATCTTATATCTTCTATTTTATTATCATTCATTTTAAGTTGTATATCAAAATTATCAATACAAGATGAATTGTTTTTATTTTCTTTTAAATATGTACTATCATCTACAAGTCCTTTATGAAAAGGTTTTTCATAATTTTCTAATATTAATGTTCTTTTAAAATTTGGATCCATTTTTATACACCTAAACTTTCTTCTAATATTCTATCATTATCTAATGCTTTTATTAATTTGTCTGCATCTTCTTTATTATTATAAAAATATATACTAACTCTGCATGTATTTTTTATTCCAAGTTCATCTTCTAGTTTTTTTGCACAGTGGCTTCCACTTCTAACGCATATATTATATTTATCTAAGTATATTGCTGTATCTTGCGCAAATACACCATCTATATTAAATGCTACTGTAGCACCTTCTACATTTTCATTGTATATTTTTACATTTTTTAGTTTCTTTAAACCATTTATAATATAGTGTTTTAATTCATCGCAATATTCTTCTATGTTATCTATACCTATATTATTTATATAGTCAATCGCACTTCCAAATCCAATAACACCAGCAATATTTCCTGTTCCTGCTTCTAATCTATATGGTAGTTCCTTATATTCTATTTCACTAGGACTAACAAATGCAATATTCATACCACCACCTACTTTAGTAGGTTTTATTTTATCAAGTAATTCATATTTACCATAAAGTACACCAACACCTGTTGGTCCAAGCATTTTATGTGCTGATATAGCTAAAAAGTCTATATCTAAATCTTGTACATCTACATTTGTATGACCTACACTTTGTGCTCCATCAACTACTACTAATATACCTTTTTTATGTGCATAATTTATTATTTCTTTTATTGGTCTTACATCACCTATAACATTTGATATATGCGCAATTGAGATTACTTTTGTTTTATCTGTTATACTTTTTATAACATTTTCTATTGTTACTTCATGATTACTAGTTAAAGGTATATAGTTTACTTTTATACCCATTTCATTTTCAAGTTCAAACCAAGGAAGTATATTTGAAGCATGTTCTGCTTTTGTAAGTAATACTTCATCACCTATCTTTAAATTATACTTAAAATATCCATTAACTATTTCATTTAATGACTCAGTTGAACCACTAGTAAATATTATTTCTTCTCTTCTACTAGCATTAATTAATTCTTTTACTTTATCTCTAACAATTTCGTATTCATCACTTGCTTTTAAACTAAGTGAATAATCACCTCTATGTGCATTAGATGAATAATTCTTATAATAATCACACATCTTATCAATTACACAATTTGGTTTAAATGTTGTCGCACCATTATCAAAATATACAATATCTTTTTCTAGCATAGGAAAGTCTTTTCTATAATTCATTTTTTCACCTCCAATACTTTTTAATAATTTTCTTTAAATCATCCTTTACATCATCAGTTATATTAAATTCGTTTAATAAAAATCCATTAATTAAAAGTTCGTAACATTTATTTTCATCTAATCCTCTTGAATTTAAATAAAATAATTCTTCTTCATCAAATTTACCAATATACGCACCATGTGATGCTTCTACATCATACTCATCAATAAATAAATTAGGTTCTATTTTTGATTTATTATCATTCATAATAATAATTTTATTGTCTTGATGTAAAACACTTTTTTCTGAACCATTTGGTATATATCCATTGTTCTTTATATATATGGAATTATTATCTATTGTAAGTCCATGTATATTTGTATTACTTGTGCAGTTTTTATTATTATGATGGATACTAACATCATAATTATTTTCATTTAATGAAATAGATGAAATATTAATTAATACATTTGAATTTTTCCCATTAATATTTACATTTATATTTCTATTTATATTTTTTGATGCATCAAATATATTAAATATAAGGTTACAGTTTTCATTAATATCAAAATTATAACTAACATCCTTATCTTCTTCATTAATTATAGTAAGCGTAATATCTACATTATCATTTACTCTTATATCTTTATTACCATTTTCTTTTAATATAAATTCTACATTATCTTCAAAATCAATACTACTCTTTTCTATTAATATATTATTCATATATCAATTATTCACTTACGATACTTGCACTATTTTTGTAAGCATCATATCCTTTTTCTTCTATTTCAAGAGCAAGACTTGCATCTCCTGTCTTCTTGATATTTCCATTTACCATAACATGTACATAATCTGGTTTTATATATTGTAGTATTTTAGGATAATGAGTAATTATAAGTACTGATGTGTTTTCATGTTCTTTTAAATAATTATTTATATTTTCACAAACAATTTTTAAACTGTCTACATCAAGTCCTGAATCAAGTTCATCAAGTATTATGAATTTAGGTTCTAATACTTTTAATTGAAGTATTTCATTTTTCTTTTTTTCTCCACCTGAAAAACCTTTATTCATACTTCTATGAATCATGTTTTCATCCATTTTTAAATCTTTTACTGCGCTATCAATTTTCTTTATATATTGATATAATGAAACTTCTTCTTTTTCATTTAATGCAGTTCTTAAAAAGTCAGCAGTTGTTACTCCATCAATTTCACATGGAAGTTGATTGCATAAAAATATTCCTTTTCTTGCTATTTCATCTGTAGACATATTTGTTATATCTACGTCATCAAACATTATTTTCCCAGATAACTTTTGATATTTTTTGTTATTTAAAATAACTTTAGATAAAGTACTTTTTCCTGTACCATTTGGTCCCATTAAGGCATGTACTTCACCATCATTTATGTTTAAGTAAAAATTCTTTAATATATCTTTATCATCTATACTTGTACTTAAATCTTCTATTTTAAGCATAACATCATCTCCAAACATTATTATTTTACCATAAAAGTATATATTTTTTTAGTGTTTTTTGTTAAAATTATTAGAGGAGATGATAAAAATGGATTGTATTTTTTGTAAAATTATTAAAGGGGACATTCCTTCATATACAATTTATGAAGATGACATTGTAAAAGTGTTTTTAGATGTTAATCCTATGAGCCCTGGACATATGCTTATAATACCTAAAAAACATTTTGAAAATTTAGATGATATTGATATTGATACATTAACTCATATTAATGAAATTGCTAAAAAAATGCATATATTATTAAAAGAAAAATTAAATATTGATGGAATGAGTATAATACAAAATAATGGTGATGTTCAAGAAGTAAAACATTATCATATGCATTTAAAACCATATTATAAAGAAAATAATGGTATAAGTGTTGAAGAAGTATATAAAAAACTGATTGGTTAATCAGTTTTTCTTATTTTAAATCTCTAATTGTTTGTGTTAATTCATATTTTAACATTCCATCACTTACTTTTGTCATTTCAGAACCTGATATAGTCATTACATATGTACTATATCTTTTTAACTCAATTATATCTTTTTTTAATTTATTCAGTAAAATGTTATATTTTTTTATATTTATAAAATCTCCTCGTTTTTTATAAAAACTTATAATACCTTTAACTATTATAATTTTTTCATATTTTTCTATTATTTTGTTATTTAAAATTTCTCTTAAAATATATCTTTTAAATCTTCCGTTTCTTATGTTCCCTTCTTGAACATATAATTTTATACTTCCATCTGTTAAATTACTTGCTAACACTTGTAAATAATATCTATCATTTTTTTGAGCAAATGTTGGAACATCAACATCCATTTTTTTCATATTATTACTCCTTACGTTTCAAAATAATAACAAAAATTATATACTTTTGTCAATTTACTTAGATCTATTATATTTTATGCAAAATAAAAAAGTTCAATAGAACTTTTTTAGCAAACGAATGAACTAAGTATTATAGCAAGTAATATATAAAGTACTATTATTGTTACATACCCGCATCCGCGTGATGTTTGTGTACATGTGTTAGTACATGTTGTATTTGTACATCCCATTTAAATTACCTCCTTACTTAATTTATTTAGATATAAGCACCTATTATTATTACTAATAGTATGAATAGTACTAGTATGATACCAGCACCTGATCCGCATGAGTGTGTCATTTTCATTCCTCCTTTTTTATTGTTCACATTATTTTATGGCAAAACTACTAATAGTGTGATTATATTTTGAAAAATATTGTTTTTATTTTGTAATTTTGTTATTATATATATGTACATTATTAAAGGAGGATAAAGAAAAGATGAAGAAAAAAATAATGTTAGTAAGTTTAGCTATTATTGGTACAGTATTATTAACTGGATGTGGTAATGCGAAATTAAAAAATGGTGAAGACATTGCAATTACAGTAAATGGTACTAATATAACTGCTAATGACTTATATAAAAAATTAAGAGATAAGTATGGTGTATCTACTGCTATTGATATGATAGATAAAGAAATATTAAATACAATATATAAAGATGATGAATCAATAGAAAAACAAGCAGCAAACCAAATAGAAAGTTTAAAAAAACAATATTCTGATAATTGGGAAGAAACACTAAAAAGTGCTGGTTATGAAAATGAAGCTGAATTAAAAGAATATTTTGTATTAAATTATCAGAGAAATCAAGCTATAGAAGATAAGGTTAAAGAAAGCATTAAGGATGATGAAATAAATGCATACTATAAAGAAAATACTGTTGGTGATATTAGTGCTAAACATATTCTTATAAAAGTTGATACAGATTCAGAAAATGGATTAACTGATGATGAAGCTAAGAAAAAAGCTGAAGAAATAATTAAAAAGTTAGGCAAAGGCGAAGATTTTGATACACTTGCAAAAGAAAATTCTGATGATACTGGTTCAAAAGAAAAAGGTGGAGATTTAGGATATTTCAATAAGGGTGATATGGTTGAAGAATTTGAAAATGCAGCATATAAACTTAAAGTCAATGAATATACTAAAGAACCAGTTAAAACAACATATGGATATCATATAATTTTAAAAACTGGTGAAAAAGATAAACCTAAATTAAAAGAAGTAAAAGATAATATTATAAAAGCTCTTACTGATGAAAAATTAGATGAAGATAAAGCTCTTCAAGTAACTGCTCTTGATGATTTAAGAAAATCTTATGGTCTTAAATTTAAAGATGCAAAATTAAAGAAAAACTATAATAATTATATAAAAGAAGCAATTAAACAAGCTGAAGAATCTAAATCAAATTCATCTTCACAAAGTTAAAAAAGTGATTTATAAATCACTTTTTTTAAATCCTTTAGAATATAATTTTTGTTTTATAAAATATTCTAAATCACTACCTGTATATTTATTTTTATACTTATTATAAAGTTTTTCATATTCTCTATTATATAGTTCATTATCATTTAAATTTTTACTATCAAGAATACTAATAATATCTTCTTTACTATATCCTTTATTAATAAATTCATTTATAAGTTTTTGTTTTAACAAATTTCCACCATATGATTTATTCATTTTTATTTTTTTATCAATAAGTTTTTCAAGATTTAATAATAAATCATCCTTTGAATATAAACTTATTTCTTCATTAATAATTTTACTATCTAAATTTAATTTAATTAGTTCTTTTTTTATTTTATTTAAACCTAAATTATTTAATCTTACTTTATCTGAAATATAACTTTTAATATAATTTCTATCATCTAATAAATTATTATTTCTTAATTTAACAATAATTTGATTACATAACTCTTCATCTATATTTTTATCTTTTAAATACTTTCTTATTTCACTTTCACATCTCATTTTTTTACTAATATACTTAAGAATCATATCATAAATATAATAATTATTATTTGCTTTTTTTATTTCTTCATAATTATCATTAATTTCTTTAGTTATAAGTAAATTATAATCTAATATTACATTTTCGTTTAATATTATAATATCATTATTATCTAAAAATACCTTATATCTATTTCCAGACATTTTCTTAAATTTAGTTATTTTCATGTTTCCTCCCACGAATTTATGTTCGCTAATAAAAATAATTAAAAACTTAATACTATTCTTTAACGTGTATTAAGTTTTCTGCAACTTCTTCAAGTGCTCTACCTATATTTTTTGAACAAACATATTTTTTTTCATCTAATTGATAATGTTTTGTTTCCTTCATTTGATGAGATCTTTTAGCAACTATGTACACTAATTGATACTTCGAAGGAACTATTTTTAATACTTTATCTATTGATGGATACATAATCATCACGCTCCTATTTCAATAATATATTAATATCAAAAATAAATCAACAAAATGTAAAAATATTTACATTTTTTTACATTTTATGCTATTTTTTGTGAATTTTCTTGTTTTTTCATTGATTCAATACTTTTCATTAGTAAATCACATTCATTTCTAATTAAAGCAGAGTTTTCTTTATTATATTTATCTAAATTTTTTATGTATGCTTTACCATAATCACCTAATTTTTGTAGTAAAAGATCACTTCTTCCATTTATATAAAATGAAATTAAATCATTAGAAGATATAACACTATCTAATTGTACAAACATTTCATCTAGTAAAGTAGCAGAATCATTTGGACTATCTATAAAAAAGTCTTTAACACTTTCATTGTACTTAGTATCTCCAAAAGAAAGTAATATTAAACGATCTTTTAATCTATCATTTAATACTTTTCCATACTTTTTTCCATCTTCATCTTTAAAAGTTAAACCTTGAGTAAATTTGCCATCAATATAGTTTGTACTAATTATATCCATAACTGTACTTAGAAAATCATAATATTGTTTATCTTTATCAATGTTTTTATTTTTATTAAATAAAATTGTATTGGAATCTAAATCATATGAACAAAAAACAGAATTATCTTCATAAATTTCTAGTGATTTCATTGATTGTAATAAAGCACTAAATGTTTCCATTTCAACATCTATTCCACGATCATTAAAGCAACACTTTAATATATTACCTATAGTTGCTTCTAAACTTTGTTTATAATTTATTTTCAAATTTTTATTTAAGTCTAGAGACTCTCTATAATATTCACTCATATATATTCTCCCATACTAATCAAATCAATTATACCACAAAAATTATTTTTTTACTACATTAATTTCAATACCAAGAACACCATATTTTTCTTGTTTATCCTGTGGATAATATTGTTCCATATCTTTAGGGTCTGCGATTTCATCTTCAGCATAACCTAAAGATATTTTATCAAAATGTTTATATAATTCTTCAAAATTATCAAATTTGTATAATTTAATTACTTTTGTTTTTAATTTTTCTTTTGTAATTCTATTTTCAAATTCAATAATATCTCCTTCCTTTATTAAGCTTCTCTTTTCATCATTTAATCTTATTTCAATAGTTTTTGTTCCACCTTTAATAAGTTCAAATGGACCATTATTTAATCTCATTTCGTGCATAGTTTCCTCCTCATAATTCCATAATCCTAATTTTCCTTTTATAAGAATAGGTTTATCATATTTTATAACATTTTCTAGTTTCCAAGCATATGTCATTTCATGTGATTCTCTTCCATATACTGTTTTATCAATTTTTAATAATTCTTCTTCAAACTCTTTTGTAACAAGAATACAATCAGTAAGAAGTGCTTCACCTATAATCATACCTTTAGAACAATTTAAATTATAGTCTTTAAATTTCTTTAACATAGCTTTTTCTTCGCTCACTCCAGCATGTATTAATATTTTACCTCTATAATTTGTTTTCCATGATCTAAATTCATATTTTTTATAACCATCTATTATAAGTGTTGCCCATGGTTCTTTAATTGTTAATGCTTTCATGATTTTTCTCTCTTTCTAAATCAATTTTAATTTCTTCTATTATATGACCAATATTACCTTCTCCTGCATATTTATTCAAATTGAAGAAATTATCTGAAAGACTTCTCCACTCTAATTTATTAACTTCTTCTATTAGATTAACATCACCATTTAATACACCATAATAAACTTCAAGTTCTATATTCCATTTTATATATGACAAGTTCATAAAATATACTAATTTAATATCATTTTTACTTATATTTGTTTCTTCATAAAGTTCTCTATATGCCTCTTCTAAGCCATTATCATTTTCGATTTTACCACCAACAAAATTATACATTCCTTTATATGGTTCTTTTGTTCTTTTGCACATTAATGTACTTGTTATGTCTTTATCAAATATAACAATTATATTCATTTTTTTCATTTATAACCACTCTCCATACTTTTTAATATATATCTTTTTAATAATAGAAACAATAACAAAATATAAAATAACAAGTAAAATTAAGAATAGATAAAATTCAAATGGTAAAATTACGAAGTGAAATGTGTCAATTTTAGTTAAAAGTATTGGAGTGATTATTGTTAATACAAGTGAAAAAATAGTTAATACATTTAATTTATGACTTGCATTTGATTCTATAAAAGGCTTTTTACTTGTCCTAACATTATATATAATCATAAGCTCAGTTACAAGACAAGTTATAAACCACGCAGTTTGAAAATATGCTTGTTTATCTATACTATTATAATCTAATACAAACCAGAATATTATAAATGATATGACATCTATAATTGAACTTGTTATGCCCATTACCTTCATAAATCTTGATATTCCCTTAGTATCCCATTTTTTAGGTTTAATTAAAAATTCTTTATCTACATTATCATATGGTATACCTATTTGAGAAAAATCGTATATAAAATCTTGAAGTAACATTTGAATTGGAAGAAGTGGTAAAAATGGTAAAAATATACTTGAAATCATAATACTAAAAACATCACCAAAATCCGCACTTAATGCCATTTTCATATATTTAATAATATTTCCGTATACTTTTCTTCCTTCAATCACACCATCATATACAACTTTTAAACTTTGTTTTAATATAATTATATCGCTCGCTTCTTTCGCTATTGATGATGCGCTATTAACAGATATTCCAACATCTGACTTATTAAGTGAAGGAGCATCATTAACACCATCTCCCATATATCCTACTACATGTCCATTTTTCTTATACAAATCAACTATTCTTTCTTTTTGAAGTGGATTCATTCTAGCGAATACATCTATATCTTCTATTTTTTTTGATAATTCATCATCACTCATTTTGTCTATATCACTACCAAGTAATATATCATTGCCATTAAGTCCTACCAAATTACAAATATTTTTTGTAGCATATGGATTATCACCTGTTAATATCTTTGTTTTAACGCCTATTTTATATAAATTAGATATTGTTGTCTTTACATCTTTTTTAGCAGGATCTAAGAAACATGTAAATCCTACAAATGTCATATTTTTCTCACATCCTGAATTAAATTTCAAATCTCCTGGATAATCATTCTTTTCTGCTAGAGCAATAACCTGCATACCATTATTCGCAAGTTCCATTGCTTTATCCTTTATAACATTTATAAGTTCTTTTGTTATTTTCTTAATTTCACCATTAATAATTACACTATCACAATCATTAATTATTTCTTCTAGTGCACCTTTTGTTATCATTCTATATGCTGATTTATTTTTTACAACAACACTTTGTTTTTTTCTATTATAATCAAATGGTATTTCATCAACTTTTTCATATTTTTCTAAAGTAGTATCAAGTTTGTGTTCTTTACCATATGAGATAATTGCCTTATCAATTAAATTCTTTATACCTGTACTATAATAACTATTTAAATATGCATACTCTAATATATCTTCATTTTCATTACCTAATGCATCTATATATTTTTGAAGTGTTATATTATTTTCTGTTAATGTACCTGTTTTATCAGTACATAAAATATCTATAGCACCCAAATTTTGAATTGAAGCAATATTTTTAACAAGTGTTTTTTTATTTGCTAAACTTTTACTTCCTTTTGTTAAATTAACATTAAGAATCATTGGAAGCATACTTGGTGTAATACCTACCGCAACTGATAATGCAAACAAAAGTGCTTCACCGATATTTTGTTTAATTATACCATCTATAACAATTACTACGAGACACACAACAATCATATACCTTATTAATAATTTAGTTATATTTTTTATACCTTTATCAAAATTAGTTACTTCTTTTTTTGTATTAACTTCTTTACCAACTTTACCTAAATATGTATTAAAGCCTGTATTTATTACAATGCCTTCTCCTCTTCCACTTACTACAGAAGTTCCCATAAGACAAATATTATTTATATCAAATATTTCTTTTGCATTATTATTTACTTTATTATTTTTTTCTACTAATATACTTTCACCAGTAAATACTGACTCATTTAAAAATAAATCTTTACTGTCAATTATTCTTAAATCAGCAGGAATTATTGTACCAGCATTTAATTTAATAATATCTCCAATTACAACATTTTCTACTTTTACTTCTTTTTCTTCATTATTTCTAAGTACATTTACTGTGGAATATATCTTTGACTTTAATTTTCTATTAAATTTATAAACTGAATAGTCTTGAAAAAATCTAATAAGCGCACTAATTATTCCTATCACTACAATTATTAACGATCCAAGAGTATCACCCAAAAGAAAATTAATTAATGAAAGAAACAATAAAATTATTATAAATTCATCTTTAAATGACATTAATAAAAAGTATAGTGGACTTTTTTTATCATCTTTTATAACAACATTTTTCCCATTTTTAGAAAGACGTATCTTTACTTCATTGTCATTTAGTCCTTGAACTTTCGAATTATATTTTTTCATTAATTCTTCATTATTTAAAATTGATTCATCTATGTATTTTTTTAGCATTTCACTATCATTCATTTTAAGACTTTTTTCCTTTTTTATATCAAATATTTGAATCATTTTATCGCCTTCTTTATTATCTATAAAAATTATACCATAAAACATAAAAAAGAAAAAAATTCCTAATGGAATTTTTTAAAATTTTTTACAACAATTATCATCTACATTTGTACATACATTTTCTTCAGAGCAAGTATATTCTGGTACATAAGTATGTTTATAAATGTGATTATTTACTATTCTTGTATGTACTGGACATACGTGAACTATTTCATGTACAAAATCTTTTTTTATACATTTTTCAACTGGTGCTTCATATACTGGATCTTCACAGCATTTTTCCTCGCAAACAGTTGGACAACACTTATTTTCGTTATTGCAACAACCATTCATATTAAAATTATTATAAAACATTTTAATCCTCCTTATCTATTACTAGAATATGAGAATTATAAATTTTTGAATAGTTTATTATCCTAAAATGGCATCTTAAATGAACCATTACTGAACATTTTCATCATTTTTTTACTTTGTTCGAACTGAGTTAATAATTTATTTACTTCTTGAACACTTGTTCCAGAACCTTTTGCTATTCTTATTTTTCTATTAGCTTTTATTATTTCTGGTTTTCTTCTTTCTTCAGGAGTCATAGAAAGAATTATTGCTTCTACTCTTGCCATGTCTTTTGGATCAATATTAATATTGTTTAATCCCATTTTTTTAGCACCCGGTATTAATTTTAATAATCCTTCTATTGAGCCTAATTTCTTTATTTGTTTAAATTGCGCTAAAAAGTCTTCTAAATCAAATTTACCTTTTTGCATTTTTTTAAATGTTTTTTCTGCATCTTTTTCATCTTCTTCAGTGTAAACAGATTCAACCTTTTCAACAAGAGACATAATATCTCCCATACCTAAAATTCTATTTACCATTCTTTCTGGATCAAATACTTCAAGTCCATCAAGTTTTTCAGAAGTACCTATAAATTTGATTGGAACATTTGTTAAGTGTCTAGCTGACAAGGCAACACCACCTTTAGTATCACCATCTAACTTAGTTAAAATAGTACCTGTAAGTGGTAGTTTATCATTAAATCCATTAATTACATTAATAGCATCTTGACCAATCATACTATCTAATACAAGTAATATTTCATCAGGATTAAATTCTTCATTTAATGATTTTAATTCATTCATTAATTCTTCATCAACATGAAGTCTACCAGCAGTATCTATTAATATATAATCAAGTTTATTTTCTTTAGCATATTCTAATGCATTTCTAACTATTTCATTAGGATTTTTTATGCCTTCTTCATAAACTGGAATATTAAGTTCTTTACCAATAGTTTTTAATTGTTCTATTGCGGCTGGTCTATATATATCACATGCGACAAATAAAGGCTTTTTATTATATTTTTTTCTAAGTAAATTACCAAGTTTACCAATAGTTGTTGTTTTACCTGAACCTTGAAGACCTACAAGCATTAATATTGTAGGGTTCTTTTTAGTTTCTATTTCACTAGTTCCCTCACCAAGTAAATTAAGTAATTCATCTTTTAATATTTTTAAAAATACTTCACTTGGTTTTAAACTTTTTCTTACCTCTTCACCAAGTGCTTTTTCTTTAACATTATTTGTAAATTCTTTAACTACTTGATAGTTAACATCTGCTTCTAAAAGTGCAAGTCTAACTTCTCTTAAAACATCACTTATATTATCTTCAGTTATAACTCCGTATCCTTTTATTTTCTTCATTGCACTTTCTAATCTATCACTTAAATTTTCAAACATTATTTCACCTTCTAGCTTTCTAATATATCTATTATTTCTTCTTTTAATTTTTCATCATTAGTACTTTTTAATTTTTCTTTTATTAAATTACTTTTTTTAATTATCTTTAATTTTTCCTCATACTCTTTTAACTTTGCTTCAGCACTTTTTATTTGTTTATGAACTGCATTTCTACTTATTTTTAAGTTATCTGCAATTTCTCCTAAACTTAAATTATTAAAATAGTAATCCATAAAGTATTCTTTTTGTGAGTCACTTAATAACTCTCCATAATAATCATATAACATTATTAATTCATTTATTTCATCCATACTATTCACCTATAATAATTCTTTAAAAAGTCCATATATATATTTTTCAATATCAAATGTTTTTAAGTCTTCCATGCCTTCACCAAGACCAATAAATTTAACAGGAATATTAACTTCTTCTTTAATAGCAAGAACTATACCACCTTTTGCAGTACCATCTAACTTAGTAAGTACAATGCCTGTTATATTTGTTATTTCTTTAAATTGTTTTGCCTGTGAAATACCATTTTGACCCGTTGTTGCATCTATTACCAAAAGTGTTTCTTGTGGTGCACCTTCTATTAAATTACCTATTACTCTATTAATTTTATCTAACTCTTTCATTAGATTTACTTTGTTTTGAAGTCTACCAGCAGTATCTATTAAAACAACATCATAATTATCTTCTTTTGCTTCTTCAAGACCTTTATACATTACACTTGATGGATCTGCATTTAAAGTAGATGATACTACTTTTACACCTATTTTTTCTCCCCAAGTTTCTAGTTGTTCAACTGCACCCGCTCTAAATGTATCTCCTGCGACCATCATTACTTTCTTACCTTTATCTTTTTCTCTTTTAGCAAGTTTTGCAATTGTAGTAGTTTTACCAACTCCATTTACCCCAACAAATAAAATAACAGTTGGACCATTATCATTATATTTTATCTTGTCTACTAAAATTTCATCATTAACATATATTATAAATAATTCATCAACAATTAATTCTTTTAACTCTTTTGGATCAGTTATTTTTTCACTTTTTGCTCTTGTAACTAATCTATCCATGAAACTCATAACTGTATTAACTCCAATATCAGCCATAATAAGTATTTCTTCTAACTCTTCAAAATATTCACTATTTACTTTACTATATTTTTTATTTAACTTATTTAACTTATCTGTGAATTCTTTTCTTGTTTTTTCAAATCCCTTATCATATAAGTCTTTTTCTTTTTTATCTTCAAATGTATCTTTACTTACAATTTTTTTTAATTTATCAAAAAATCCCATTCATATCACCATAATAATTATACCATTTAAAGGCGTAAAAAAAAAGAAAAATAAATTTCTTTTTTATGCAGACATTACATAACCATATAATATTAAAACGAACATTAATACTACAAATATTAGAATTAAAGCATCAACCCATACATTAAACATAGCATCATTTGTTAATTTGAAACTTTGTTCAGCATTAGATAAATTATTATTAACTTTCTTTGCTGGAGCTTTTTTAGTTGTTGTTTTCTTTGTTGTTGTAGTCTTTTTAACTGGTGCTTTAGTTGCTACCTTTTTTGCTGGTGCCTTTTTTGCAGCTGAAGCTGAAGTTGTTTTAGTTGCTGTTTTCTTTGTTGTTGTAGTCTTCTTTGGAGCTGCTTTTGTAGTTGTTTTTTTCTTTGTTTCTGCCATTATATTCACTCCCTCTTTATTATATTCATTTTTATTATATATTATTTTTATGCTTTTTACTAGTCTTTTTTTATTACTTTACAAAAAAAGATACACAAATGTGTATCTTATATTACATTGCTTTGTACCATTTGATTGGTTTTTCTGCAACTATTTCATCTCTTTTTTGTTTTAATAAACTTAGTTTAATATTAATTGCATCTAATTCATTCTTTAGTGTTGCTCTTCTTTTTAATAGATCTTCACTAACTTTTTCACCCATATGACCATACCAAGCTTCATTAAATTCTGAATTAATTTGTTTTTGTTTTTTTATAGTTTCAATAATATCTGCTTGAACAACATCTAATCTATCAAATCTATCTCTTTCTTCCATAGAGATTTCTCTTCCTGCTTCATTTGTATATTTATTATTATCAACTATTTCTTTAATTTGACTTTTTAATTTTTTTGTTTCTTCATCATAATGTTTAGCTGTTTCTTCTTTTGCAAATTTTGAAGCGTTTTCTATATTTTTTAATTCTTCTTTATTTCTTTGAAGTCTTTCAATTTCACTTCTTATTTTTGCAATACGTTTTAAATTTTCTCCTGCTGTTAATTTTACTTCATCAGTATTATCATTAACATCATCATTATGATTTTCTTCTATTTCAATTTCTTTAGTATCATCATTATGATTTTCATCTATCTTAGTTTCATTAATATCATTGGTATTAGTATTTTTTTGATTATCTTCTATATCTTTTTCATTATTTTTATTGTTATCATCTACATCTTCATCTATATCTATATCACTAGGTTCAAAGGTATTATTATCTTTATTGATATTTATACTTATTTCTTCTTCTAAATAATCTTTTATACTAACAAATTTATTTCTTATATATATTGGCATTCTAGAAATTTTTGTTCCTGCCGCTAACATAAATTTTTTAAACTTTCTAAATTTTGGTTTTCTTTCCTTTTTATCTGTTTTTTCTTTTATAAAGAAACTTTTAAATTTTCTAAAAATTGGTTTAATTTTACCTTTTGTTTTATTATCTTTTTTATCCTTATTATTATTCATATAATTACCCCCTTTATTATTTGCTTTCACATTAACTTTTATAGAAATATAATTTTGATTTTCTGTTGAATTTTTATTATTTATACCAAGACTTTCATCGTATTCATACCCTTCTGGTAAAACTAATTTATCAGCAGAAACTAATGATTCTATATTATAACCATCATAATCAATTTCAGCTTCTTTATTTAATTCTTTTAAATCTTTAATTAATTTTTCTGTATCTTTTTTAATAAATCCATATTCCATTGCATCATATAATTCATTAAGATAAATTTCAATTTTTCTTTCTTCATCATTTTCAATCGCATCATTAATCCAACTGATAAAAACATCTGTGCTTTCATCAAACTTAGCAACTAATTTTTTTAAATCATCTATATATCCTTTTAGTTTTTCATCTTTAGTAGCTAGTTCTAATTCATCACTATTTTCAAAATATTTAGAAGTCATATCATTAATTTTGTTCATATTTGATAAATATTTTATGTTTCCTTTTTCTGCATATTCATCATTACTATCCATTCTAATTTTAGTAAGTTTAAATAAATCAATTAAATATTCTTCTTTCTTTTCTTCAGAAGCATTTTTTCCATTTTTTTCTATATATTCTTTCATATTATCAATAACATCATTAGTAGCTTGTGTACTTTTTGATATTTCTTCTATATAATTATCTTCTTCTTCATTTCCAGTATCATTACCATAATACTTTTCCATCATATCATATATACGTTCTTTGTTTGTTTCTTTTTTCATATCACTAGTTAATACCATTTGAAATTCCCCCTTTTTCAAAAGACGGCCATTATATTAACATACAAGTGCTTTTTTGTCAAATTTTTTGAAAAGATTGCAAATTCGTAAAAATAATAGTATAATTGTAGTCGTTAATCTTATTAACTTTGATTCTATAAAGAAAGGAGAAAAAATGAAATTATTTGAAAATAATTTAGATACTAAGATTTTTGCTTTAGGTGGTCTTGGGGAAGTTGGAAAAAACATGTATTGCATAATGCATGGTAATGAAATAATAATTATTGATAGCGGTGTATTATTTCCTGAAGACTCACTTCTTGGTATAGATTATGTTATTCCTGATTTTGGTTTCTTAAAAAGAAATGAAGACAAAATTAAAGGTTTATTTATAACACACGGGCATGAAGATCATATTGGTAGTATTAACTTTTTATTACAATCTGTTAATATTCCAGTAATATATGCCCCTAATCAAGCAGCAAAACTTATTAAAAAGAAATTAATTGATAGAAATATTAAATATGATAATATTGTTATTTTTGATGAAAACACTAAAGTTAAATTCAAAAATTTAGAAATTGAATTTATTTCAACAACACATTCAATTCCAGATAGCTTTGCAATCGTTGTTAATACACCAAACGGTACAATAGTTGAAACTGGAGACTTTAAATTTGATTTTACACCAATAGGTCCAATGGCTGATTTACATAAGATGGCTAGAATTGGTGAAAAAGGTGTAACACTTTTAATGAGTGAAAGTACTAATGCATTAAATCCAGGTATGTCACTTAGTGAATCAAGAGTAGATGCAACTTTAAGTGATTTATTTCAAAGACAACTTGGTAGAATAATAATTGCTACATTCGCATCAAATGTTTATAGATTAAAACATATAATTGAAACTTGTAAAAAAAATAATAGAAAAGTAGCAATATTTGGTAGAAGTATGGAAACTCAAATAGAAATTGCTTTAGAAGCAGGTTATATAAAGGATAAAAATATATTTGTAACACCTGAAGAAGCAAATGCATTAAAACCTGAAGAAGTATGTTTATTATGTACAGGATCACAAGGTGAACCACTTGCAGCTCTATCTAGAATTGCTAATGGTACTGATAAAAAAATTAAATTACTTCCTAGTGATACAGTAATATTTTCATCATCACCTATTCCAGGTAATGCACAAGCTATATCTGTAACATTAAATAAACTTGCTTTAAAAGGAGTTAAAACTTATACAAATACATCATTAAATGAAATACATTCATCTGGTCATGGTAACCAAGAAGAATTAAAATTAATGCTTAGATTAATGAAACCTAAGTATTTAATGCCTATACATGGCGAGTATAGAATGTTAAAAGCTCATGCTGATTTAGCTGTAAGCTGTGATGTTCCAAGAGAAAATACATTTATAATGCAAAATGGTGAAGTTTTATCCATGTTAAATGGAAAGGTAAGAAAAGACAGAAGTTTCCCATGTTATGACATTTATGTAGATGGTAACAGAATTGGTGATATTGGTAATGTTGTTATCAAAGATAGAAAAATAATGGCTAATGATGGAATACTTGTTGTTATTTGTAATATAAATGCACAAAAGAAATTATTACTTGGAAAAGTAAATATTACAACTAGAGGATTTGTTCTAGTTAATGAAAATGAAGAATTATTAAAAGAAATAGAAAATAAAGCGTTCGAAGTTATAGTTAAAGAGCTTAAGAATAAGAAATTTAATTATATAGAACTTAAGAATCAAATAGTTAATGAGATAAGTCCATTTATAATGGATAGAACAGGTAGAAAACCAATTGTTCTTCCTGTAATTATGGATATAAAAAATAGCGATTAATTAGTCGCTATTTTTTTATTTAATCTACTAAACTTGAATCTTGAAAAACAATTAAATCTTCATTATTTTTTATTATATATTTTATAACACTATTGTCATCATCAATAACAATATTAACATCATTTTTAGCATGCTCTTTTAAATAATTACTTTTTATTTCTTTAGACGAAATACCTTGATATTTATTATCTTCTTTTGATAAAAGTATAATGTTTTCTTGTTTTAAGAATGGCATATGTTTTTTAAACCATGTTATTTTATCATAAACTATATTATTAGTTTTACATATCGAAAGAATATATATACTAATATTATCTTCTTTATATAAATCTTTTATTTTTTTAATTGTACTTGTAATCGGTCTTCTATTTTCATAATCAAAATTATCAATATCATATTCTGCAAGTACACCATCCATATCACAATATATACTAATATTTTTATCTTTATTTTTTTCTATACAATCATAAAATTTCATATTAATCATCCTTTTAATATAAAACCCCGCTAAAAATGCGAGGTATTTATTATTCTTTTGTTTCTTTCTTTTCTTCTTTTACTTCTTTCTTTGGAAGTGCTTCTTTTCTAGATAAATTAAGTTTACCTTTTTTATCGTATCCAGTTGCTTTTACTAGAATTTCATCACCAACAGATACAACATCACTTGGTTTTTCAACTCTTTCATTAGCAAGTTGTGATACATGTACAAGACCTTCACAGCCTTCCCATAGTCTAACAAAGCATCCAAAGTCATGAATATCTACTACTTTTCCTGTGTAAATCTTTCCTATTTCTACTTCTCTAGCTACATTTTCTATCATTTCTCTTGTTTTATCAATAATATCTTTATCCATATGATAAATAGTAACTGTACCATCATCTGCTAAATCAACTTTAACAGCATTAACATCATTTACACTATTAACATGACTTGCTTCTAATATGATTTTAGTAATAATATCTCCACCTTTACCAATAACATCCTTAATTTTATCAGGATTGATTTTAAAGATTTCTGTTTTAGGTGCATATTTAGATACTTCTTTTCTAGGTTCAGCAATAATTCCTTCCATCATATCAAGTATCTTCATTCTTGCTTCTTTTGCTTGCGCTAAAGCTTCTTTTAATATTTGTTTTGTAATACCTTTAATCTTGATATCCATTTGAAGTGAACAAATACCTTTTCTTGTTCCACCTACTTTAAAGTCCATATCACCTAAATGGTCTTCCATACCTTGTATATCAGTTAGTATTGTATAATCTTTTTCATCTTTTGATGTTATAAGTCCCATAGCAATACCCGCAACTGGTGCCTTTAATGGTACACCTGCGGCCATTAAACTCATACATCCAGCACATATTGTAGCTTGTGAACTTGATCCATTTGATTCAAGTATTTCAGAAACTACTCTAACTGTATATGGGAACTCTTCTTCACTTGGCATTACTTGTTTTAAACATCTTTCACCAAGTGCACCATGACCTATTTCCCTTCTACCAGGAGCACCATATCTTCCTGTTTCACCTACTGAAAATTGTGGGAAATTATAATGTAACATAAAGTGTTTTTCTGCTTCTAAACTTATTCCATCAAGTGCTTGATATTCATTTAAAGCACCAAGTGTAGTAACTGCTAGAGCTTGTGTTTCTCCTCTTGTAAATACAGCAGATCCATGTGTTCTTGGAAGAATATCAATTTCACCACTAAGTGGTCTTATTTCATTCATAGCTCTTCCATCTGCTCTTGTTTTTTCATTAACAGTAATTGATCTAAATATATCGTATTCTATTGATTCTAATACTAGTTTTACCTTTGTTAATAAAATATTTAATTCATCTTTATCTAAATCACTATTTTCTTCTTCATATTTAGAAACAACTTCTTTTTTAACATTATCTATTGCTTCATATTTAGCAAGCTTTTCTTTTATTCTCATTGCAGAATCTAACTTATCTGCTGCAAGACTCTTTACTTCTTCTCTTAGTTCATCAGTTATGTCTAATTTTTCATATTCCATTTTAGGTAATCCTATTTCTTCAATAATAGTTTTTTGAAATTCACATAACTCTTTAACTGCTTCATGACCAAACATTAATGCTTCAAGCATATCCTCTTCTGATACTTCTTTTGATCCTGCTTCAACCATGTTTATTGCTTCTGTAGTTCCCGCAACTGTTAAATCAATATCTGATTTTTCAAGTTCATCTGGTGTTGGATTTATAACAAATTCTCCATTTACTCTACCAACTTTTACACCTGCGATTGGACCATCAAATGGTATTTGTGAAATACTTGTTGCAAGTGAAGAACCAAACATTGCTGCTAGTTCTGGTGAATTATCAGTATCAACTGATAAAACTGTATTAACAACTTGTACCTCATTTCTAAAATCTTCTGGAAACATTGGTCTCATTGGTCTATCAATCATTCTTGCTGCCAGTGTTGCAGCATCTGTTGGTCTACCTTCTCTTTTAATAAATCCTCCAGGAATTTTACCAACAGAATATAATTTTTCTTGGTATAAAACCATAAGTGGGAAGAAATCAGATAAAATATTTGCATTATCAGATACAACTGCTGTAGATAAAATAACTGTATCACCATATCTTACTAAAACTGCTCCATCTGCTTGTTTTGCATATTCACCTTGTTCTATAACTAGTTTTCTTCCTCTAAAATCTAATTCAAATACTTTTTTACTCATAAAATTCTCCTCTAACTATATTTTACCACAATAATCTGATTTTAAATATTATATTTTTCTTTTTTTCCTATTATTTCTTTTGTTAATCTATCAATAAAATAATCTTCATTTACATCTTCGTCGAAATCATGATCAATTTTTATACCATATCCATTACAATATACTTTTAAAAATGATCTTAATGTTCTCGTATTTCCATCCAAAAAAATTTGTTCTTTCCATATGTCATATACTAGGTTTGCTAATTTTTCTTTATCCATTTCATATGTTAAAAATTGCATTTGTTTAAGTTTTTCATTTAATTTTTCTCTTGTTTTAATGTTTACATTTTCTCTTATTTTACAATTATTTTCATCATATAAATCACTAAATAAAAATATATGTAACTTTTCTAAATAATCTAAAGAAAATATTGTTTCTTCATTAAAAGAATAAAATTCATTTATTAATTTATGTTTAAAATTAGTTATCTTATATTCTATTTTCTTTAATTCTTCAATATCTATAATTCCAAGTTTATTTTCCATATTTTACTCCTAAAATAAAAAGCACATAAGTGCTTATTTTCTTAATCCTAATCTTTCGATTAATTTACGGTATCTATTAATATCTGTCTTTTTAAGATATTCAAGTAAATTACGACGTTTACCAACTTTCATAAGTAAACCTTTTTTTGAATGATAATCATGAATGTTTACTTTTAAATGTTCTGTTAAAGTCTTAATTTCTTTAGTTAGAATAGCTATTTGTACTTCTGGAGAACCAGTGTCACCTTCGTGAGTAGCATATTCTTTAATTATGTTTTCTTTTTCAGATTTCTTTAATGCCATTTTAATTTCCTCCTACAATAATATTTGCCTCAAACCTAGTATATGGTTCGGAGAATCCAATAACCAAGCAAAAGGTATGTATTTAATATACATTAAATCGTAAATAAAATCAATACTTTTTATAAATTATTTGAGTGCTTTATTTATTATTGCTATTATTTTCTGAAAATTTTAATGTCTTACTTTTACCTTCTTTTAAAAGTTTAATACTTGTATCTGTTAAAGTATCTACTGAATTATCTAAGTTAACTTCAAAATCTTCATCAGTTAATCTATTATAAAATACTATTTTCTTTTTAAGTTTAGATAATTCATTAATATCTTCTACTATACTTGCCATATCTAAAACTACATTATATTTATAATCATCTAACTCATATATTTCCTTTGAAAAAATTATATCTAAGAATGCTTTTATTCTATCCATTAAAGTTTTATTATAATCTTCATTTTTTGGTACATTTGTATTATTTAAATCTTCTAATAAATCAAAAAACTTTTCGAAGATTGCTTTCAATTCATGATCATAAATTTTATTTATATCATAACCTTTATTTTTTGATAATCCTTTTGAAAGTTCAATAATTATCTCAGAAATATAGTATTTTTCTTCTTCTTCATCATATAGATCAAATACTTTTGAAAACGCAGTTCCTATTATATATTGAATATTTTCTAATATTACATTAAAATCTATATTTGAAACTAAATAATCATTATCAAATATATTATAAATACTATTTAATAATTTTTCTTTCTCGAAATTATCATCAAGTGATGAAGAAAATATACTTATACTTATAAAATAATCAAGTACATCACTATCTAATATATCATTATTCTTAATACATAAATCATAAAATATATCTTCAGCACTACCTTTTATATTTATCATTCTTGGTAACTTTTTTATAATTATTTCTTTATTATCAAGTTCATTATATAACTTTACTATAGTACTTTTTTTCACAAAACCACCTTCACTTAAGATGATATATTATTTTATAAAAATAATCAAGAAAAAATAGCTATAAAACTATAGCTATCATATTATTTGATCCTTTATTTACTACTTTGCATAATGTTGATTGAAGTTTATATCTTAAATTATCTGGCATAAGAGATAATTTTGCTTGTATTCCTTCCTGTACAATTGCATCTAAACTTCTACCAAATATTTCACTTTTCCAAATACTATCAGCACTTTCTTCTTGGTTTTTTGTTAGATAATTTATTAGTTCTTTTGATTGAAGTTCTGATCCTATGATTGGTTCAAATGTACTTTCAACATCTACTCTAATCATATGAATTGATGGTGCGACTGCTTTTAACTTAACACCATATCTACCCCCTTGTTTAACTACTTCTGGTGTATCTAATTTCATATCTTTTAAAGTTGGTATTGCAATTCCATATCCAACTTCTTTAACCATTTTAAGTGCGCTCTTATATTGTTCAAATTCTTCTTTTGTTTCATTATATTCTTGGAATATATTAAGAAGTGAGGCCCTACTATTTATACTTGTTCCTATAATTTCTTTTAGTACTTCATCATACAAATTATTAGGAGCAGTAAGTGTTATTGTTACTTCACCCTTTGCTGGATCTACATTTGACATATATGCTTTTTCTATTTGATCACATTGTTTAAAATGTTTATTAATAGAATCTATATCACGAAGTTTATCAACTTCTACAACACATTCTCTTATTTGGTCTATATATACTTTTTTTATTGGATGATTTGGATTTAATGTTCCTATCCAATCTGGAATATCTACTTTAACATTAAGTACAGGAAACTCATATAAAGCTTCTTTTAATATGTTATACACATCTTTTTCATTCATAGTTTCTGCACTTATTGGTATTACAGGCACATTATGTTCTTCTTTTAATTTTTCTGCTAATCTTTCAGTTTCTGGAAGTGTTGGATGTGCTGAATTTAATAAAACTATAAATGGTTTACCTATTTCTTTTAGTTCATTTATTACTTCATTTTCTGCTTCTATATAATTATTTCTAGTAATATCACCTATACTACCATCTGTTGTTACTACAATACCTATTGTAGAATGATCTCTAATTACTTTTTCTGTGCCTATTTCAGCTGCTTCTACAAAAGGAATGTCTTCATCATACCAAGGTGTTTTAACCATTCTTGGTTCTCCCATTTCATCTTCATAACCTTTAGCAGCAGGAATAACATAACCAACACAATCAACTAATTTTATATTTGTTTCAAATTCTTCAACCTTTATTTTAGCGGCTGTTGATGGAACAAATTTAGGTTCTATTGTCATTATTGTTTTTCCTTGTGCCGTTTGAGGAATTTCATCTAAACATCTTTTTCTTTCATATTCATCTTCAATATTAGGCACAACTAAATTTTCTATAAATTTCTTTATAAAAGTGGATTTACCTGTTCTTACAGCTCCAACTACACCAAGGTATATATCTCCACCTGTTCTTTCTGATATACTTTTTATAATATCTATCTTTTCCATTTAATCCCTACTTTCTTTATTAAACTATATGAATTAAATAGTAAGTTATTACAAAAAAAGAGAAATAATTCTCTTAAAACATTTTATCTACATTCTTAGGTACATTATCTGTAACTATAGTATTTATAATTTTATCTTCTTGTTCTTTACTTACTTCCTTACCTGTCATTTTACTAAGTTCACGAATAACATCTCTTATATTATCCTCATTTTTCATATTATCACCTTGAAGTTTTTTAGCAAGATCAAGTATTGTAGACTTTTTAACATTAGTCTTTTTCTCTACTTTATTAAAAAAATTATCACTAAAATTCATTAGATTACCACCTTCTAATCTAATATATGTCTTTTGCCTAAAAATGTGACAAAAGAAAAAAGTAATATAAATTACTTTTCTTCACCTTTACTTTTAAATTGTATTATTATTGGTGTTCCTTCTAAATCAAAATTTTCTCTTATTTTATTTTCTAAATATCTTAAATATGAGAAATGTACTAATCCTTTATTATTAACATTTAATGTAAATTTTGGTGGCATAGTACCTGTTTGAGCAGAAAAATAAATTTTAAGTCTTTTACCTTTATATGAAGGTGCCGGATTTAATGCATAAGCATCATTTATTACATCATTAAGTACACTTGTTTTAATTTCTCTTCTAGAATTTTCATATACTTTAATTATTTCAGGCATAAGTGTATGAAGTCTTTTTTTAGTAAGCGCACTTAAAAATACGATTGGAACATAACTTAAAAATTGAAATTCCGCTCTCATTTTTTGCGTATATGATTTTATATCATTTTTATCATCAACAGTATCCCATTTATTTACTACAAGAACCATTGGTTTACCTGCTTCAAGTGCATAAGCCGCAATATGTTTATCATGTTCAATGATTCCTTCTTCTGCATTTATAACAATTACGCACACATCGCTACGTTCTATTGCTTTCATTGCTCTCATAAGGCTATACATTTCAACATTTTCATATATTTTACCTTTTTTTCTCATTCCAGCAGTATCAATTACTACATAATCTTTCTTTTCATACTTAAATTTAGTATCAATTGAATCTCTTGTTGTTCCTGCTTCATTACTAACTATTACTCTATCTTCATTTAAAAGTGCATTAGTAAGTGAACTTTTACCAACATTTGGTCTACCTATTAAACAGAATTTTAAAACATCACTAGAATACTCTTCTTCATATTTTGGAAAACCTTTTGTTACTTCATCCATAAGATCATCAAATCCAATTGCATGTTCACCACTTATTGGAATATAATGTTCAAATCCTAATTCATAAAAATCATATAAATTATCTAAATGTTTTCTATTATCAATTTTATTAATAGCAACTATTACCTTTTTCTTTGATTTAAATAATATATCACGAACTACAAAATCATTAGCATTTAATCCCATTTTACCATCTACAACAAATATAACTACATCTGCTTCATCAATTGCGATTTCTGCCTGCATCTTTATATCAATATTAAATGTTTCGTTACTTGTATCTATTCCACCTGTATCTATTAAATTGAATTTATAGTCATCATATGATCCAATACCATAAATTCTATCTCTAGTAATTCCTGGAACATCTTCTATAATTGCAACTTTTCTTCCTACTAGTCTATTAAATATTGTTGATTTACCTACATTAGGACTTCCTACTAACGCTATTGTTGGCATTTTCATAAGTAATCACCTCACATAGGAAGATTATATCACATTTTTTAAAATTTTGTAAATTATATTTTTATACCTCTTCCTATTATCTTATAAACTATATCACCATATACTAAGTTTGAATTTTCTATTAAATTTATATCTTCTCTTTTAGCATTAACATAAAATTTATCATTATAGTAATATATTTCATAGTTAATATATTCAAGGGGATCATCTACTTCATATAAAAATAATGTATCTCTTAAAACATTTAATTTTAAATTTACAATATCATCATATATAAAATCTTCATTTTCTTTTATTTCTAAAATCATTCCATAATATCTATTAATATAAAGATCTAAATTATAATCACTAGTAAAAGTTATATCATAATATTTTTCTAAATTATCGAATACTTTTATAAGCATTTTCTTAATATCAGAGTCTTCATTATACTTTTTGTTATCAAGTAAATATACTATTATCTTATCTGATAACATTTCTACCTTCATTATCAACACCTAATTAAATATATGAAAAAAAATGAAGAATTAATCTTCATTTGGATAAACTATTTTATCAATAACACTAGTTACATCATTTTTACCAAGTTTTGTTGTACTTGAAAATAATATATATTTATCTTCTTCTTTTATATTTAGTGTATCTTTTATTAACTGAAGTTGTTTTTCTCTTAATGTTCTACCTATTTTATCTACTTTAGTTAAAATTATTGTTACACTTAAATCATAATATTTTAAAAAGTTATACATAAGTAAATCATCATTTGTTGGTTTATGTCTAAAATCTATAAGTAAGAATACTTCTTTTAAATTTTCTCTATTAGTTAAGTATTCTTCTATCATCATACCAAATTTTTGTTGTCTTTCTTTACTTACACTAGCGTATCCATAACCTGGTACATCTACTAAGTAAAAATCATTATTAACATTATAAAAATTTAATGTTTGAGTTTTACCTGGTTTACTTGATGTTCTAGCATAATTTCTTCTTTCTATTATTGAATTAATAAAACTACTTTTACCTACATTACTTCTTCCTACTAATAAAAACTCTGGTTTATTGTCTGTAGGATACTGGCTTTGTCTTACAGCACTTATAGAAAGTTCAACACTATTAATTTTCATAAACAAATCACCTATCTATAATTATATCAAATTAATAAAATTAAAGCAAATTCAGGAGTATTTTCCTATCTTTATACTTAATTATTTATATATTTTCTTTTAGTTTTTTTACTTCATCAATTGTTAAACCAGTTGCTTTTGATATGTCTTCTAATGTCATATTCATTGATAATAAATTTTTAGCGATATTTATTTTTTCATTTGATATACCATCATTTAATCCAGAATCGTATCCAGAACTATAACCATTTTCTTTAGCATCTTCTATGGCATCCTCTAATATAC
>ERZ773202.219-NODE-219-length-60322-cov-10.538520_pt1 | contig 60322 bp, 37 predicted proteins | sample MGYA00580998_ERZ773202 | MGnify/ENA primary metagenome ERZ773202 (study PRJEB29015, sample SAMEA2737803) | human gut metagenome | biome: human gut; feature: human-associated habitat; material: faeces | place: China | collected 2012 ...
AATTGTTCAAGCATGTTCATAATGCAAAGATACAAAATACTATGAAACAAAAAAAACATCCCCAGTACTTTTCCTCTGAGCCTTTAATAATCTATAGAAATACGATGTTTTTTGGGAAATGTATTGTCATGATAATTTTTTTTGATAAATTTGCAGCCGGTTTGAAAAATACAACTGTGTGTTACATCGTTTATTGATAGAGTGCGTTTCTTTGATGACTAATTCGGAGAGATGCTATTCATAGCAAATAATCACTTAATTAAATACAATTGTTTCATTAAAAATCAACATTATGAAGAAAGTTACAACTAACTCTTTGTGGGGTATGTTTTGTGTACGTTCTTTGATGCTTATGGCAATCCTCGGCTTTTCGCTTGTCGGGAGTGATGCCTATGCTAAAGGCACAGGTACTAAAGACGACCCTTTCATTTTCGAGGACGGAGGCTCTTACAGTCTTGACGGACTCAAGTTCAAGTCGATCTATGCACAGTTTGTAGTGCCCGAAGACGTGACAACCGATGGCGTTAAACTTGAGGTGGTCACTCCTCAGGATATGGGCATTTATACTGATGAGACTTTCCAGACTGAAGTGGCTTACAACCGTACTGGTTCGTTCTCGCCTTTCACTTACACCATTGATATTCCCAATGGCACAAAGAAGGGCACCATTTACTATTTCTATGATAGTTTTGTGATGAACGGTGGCAACATCACTGTAAGCTACGGACAAGGTACTCCTATTGCATTAAAGGATGTTACGCCTGCTGATGGCAGCACACTTTCAGCTTCAAGTGCCTATGTCACTTGGACATTCAATAAAAATGTCAAGGTGAGCGACGCCACTATGAAAGTAGGTTCAACAGAGGTAGGCATCAACGTGATGACTCAGGGCTATTTTGTTACAGCCGACTTGAAAGCAACTCTGCTTAAAATGTATAATGAAGGTACATTAAAGGCAGATGATGAAGTGGTCATTACCCTGAAGGGCGTATGTGATGCCAATAACACTGAGAATGTGCTTGATGAAGTTGTGACTACTTATAAAGCCGCAGCAAAGCCCTTGCTGCTCGTCAGCGAGACCAATGTTCCCGGCAAGGGGTTGGACAACTTCATGTCTTATTTCGCCCCCAACAATACCAATGCACTCGTACAACTTGAGTTCGATGGCTCATTGAACGAGACATTGCCAGACGTAAAACTGGTTTATGGGGATTTGGAGTCAGAAGTCGACTATTATGAAGAAAACCTTACTGCAGCCGGCATGGTGAAGGTGCTCGGTGGTAATATGCTGGTTATCGACCTGAGAGACAAAGTGCGTACACCTGATGTAATGGTTCCTTCAGGTACTAACTATGGCATCATGGGTCTTCACATTCTTGGAGTAAAAGATGCTGAGGGCAACTTTGCTTATTCTGATGGTTCAGGCTCACTCGGTTCATTCTTCTATAACTTCCCCTACGAAGTGGTATCTTATGAGTTGATTCCTGAATTTAGTCTGATGGGTGGCCAAACTATTGACGATGCCAAGGCTGTGGAACTGTGGATCAATGAAACCGGTGGCAACATGACTTTTGATGGCGTACAGTTTACCTATACTTATAACAATCAGCAAGGTGTAGCTGAGGTGTCAAGAGAGCAGGTCACCGCAGAAGCTGACCCCGCTGATGCCAACGCAACCATATATACTATCCCTGTGCCCAATTTCTCAACAGATGCCAACTCTACAGTGATTGTTACCTTGAAGAATATGGTATGTCCTGATGGCGTTGACCACTCAGACGAGATTATCGCTACTTTCAAATCAGCTGGCAGACAAGCAGCAGAGGCCAAGGTGTTGAGCGCTGTGATGTCTTCAGCCGACGGTTCTGTAACCGTTGACCTCATGGGTGGCGTTCCTGTAGCTAAACTGATTGCTGATGGCAACCTTGACGTGACCACAAGCATGGACGACCAAATCGGTGTGCTGCAGTATAAAGTGACCAACAAAACTACAGGTGAAATCGTGAAGAGTGTTGCCGACAAGAGCGAGAAGACAGAAGCCGGTCACTGGCAGTTCTGGATTCCTATCGACTATGTGCTCTATACCGAGAATGAATATGAAATGGAATTCAAGGGCTGGGCAACCACTGACGACAAGAACTACGACAAGGATCCTGTTTTCGTTTCTACCATTTCATTCATGGGTGGTACAGAGGCTTACAAGTATAGCCCCGTAACCCTTGTTTCTCCTGCAGATCTCCACTTTGACTCATCAAATCCCGATGTAATACTTGAAGATGCTACTGACAATAAGGTGGATTTCGTATTCAGTGATGCTGTAACCATTGAAAAAGCCTTTGTTCTACTTGGAATGGGTAACACTGTGGATTGTGCAGTAAGCATGAGCGAAGACAACAAGACCGCAACCGTTGAGATACCTGAATGGGTGATGACCGAGTACACATCTATTGGTATGAGTATCTTGGCTAAAGACATGAACGGCCTGGTAGTCAAGGGCAACAATGGTGAAGGAGACGCTTCTTACATCACTGTTTATTGTGATACCAAGTTCAACTTGCCAGTTCCTGAAATGGTTGATCCCGTTGATGGCAGCACCGTTGAGCGCATCAAGACCATCAAGTTTGGCTATTCTAAAGGAATCCAGCCTTCATGGATGGGCAAAATCGAAATTCTCGACAAAATGCGCAATGTGGTGGCTACTTCTACCGATGTGACCAACGTAATTCCTGCCGATCAGGAAGATAACTGGGATTATATTGTCCAGGAGGTAATTGTCAGCTTCAATAATGAAATAACCGCTGGTGGCAACTACACCGTTGTAGTGCCCGAAGGTTTCTTCAGCCTCGACTTGCAGGCTCAAGGATTCATGGTAAAGAGTAATCGTGAGTGCAGCTTCTACCTGAATGTTGAGGGTGATGAGCCACAGCCTTCGATGAACATCTCTATCGCTCCTGCTCCTGGTGTGGTAACCAGTCTGAAGGACTTCGACCTGACATTCAATGACTATGCTTCTTGCAACTGGACAAACGCTGAAATGCCCACATTGACTACTGCTGAGGGTGAGGTTATCACCATTAGGAATGTAGGATGGGGAGATGGAGATAATCAATTGGTTTGCTCACTCGCTGAGGAAATCACCGCTCCTGGTACTTACACCTTGACTATCCCCGTAGGTGCCGTTACCTTCAATGATGATCCTAACAACATCAACACTGAGGCTCAGTCGTTTGTTTATACCATCCAGGAAACAGGTTCTGGCGATGATATGAATATCACCACAACTCCTGCACAGGGTGCTGTTGAGAGCTTGAACTACATTGAAATAACATTCCACGATTATGCATGCGTTGATTGGGATTGGAATGTATATAATAATCATCCTGTAACGTTCACCGACGGCAAGGGTAATGTAGTAGAGATCAATAACAATTCCGTTAGCTATGGACAGGATTGGAATGACACAAAAACTGTAAGTGTAACATTGCCAGAAACTTATACAGCTGATGGCGAATACATTTTGTTTATCCCTGCCAATACTTTGATGTATGGTACTACAGACTGGGGAGCTGATACTCCTCTTGCACAGAGCATTACGCTGAAGTGGACCATCGGCACACCTTCAGGCATTGCCAACATCATCGGTGCCAACGGTGGCAAGGCTGATGTTTATACAGTCAACGGTGTGATGGTGATGAAGGGTGCAGATGCTTCTGCCCTGAAAACCTTGAAGCCCGGTATGTATATCATCAACGGCAAGACATATATGCTGAAATAATAACATCTGTCTTATAAATCTTTATCAAAGCGGTTGGAAGGTTGCCTTTCAACCGCTTTTTTTACATGATTCCCTAACATCGTGTTTTTGTTTTAAATATTTTTGTTTACTTTTGCAAGGGTTATAAATAAAAAACAGTAAAACATGATAACAATAGCACCCTTATTCATTACTACAGTTACTGGCCTGTTGGATGTGGTCAACGACTTTTTATGGACATACATAGTCATCACGCTGTTGGTGGTTTGTGCCTTGTATTTTACCATCCGCAGCCGTGGTGTGCAGTTCCGCCTGCTCAAGGATGTTTGGCATGTGATTGCCGACCGGCCTTTGTTTGGTGAAGTGGGTAGTAATACCGTTGCCGTTGATGCTCATCCAGAAAAAAAGAAAAAGAAGATAGGTTCGTTTCATGCTTTTGCCGTATCTTTGTCGAGTCGTGTGGGTACGGGCAATCTGGCGGGTGTGGCCTCTGCCATTTTCGTGGGAGGTCCTGGTGCTGTCTTCTGGATGTGGGTGATGGCGTTATTCGGAGCCGCCACGGCCTTTGTCGAAGCCACGTTGGCCCAGTTGTATAAGCGCAAGGGAGCAGACTCATTCTATGGAGGACCGGCCTATTATATGCAGATGGGGTTGCATAAGCCCTGGATGGGCGTGGTGTTTGCTGTGCTCATTACCCTTACTTTTGGTGTGGCCAATCAGGTGGTGCAGAGCAATACCTTGTGTGCAGCCCTTGCCGATGCTTTTGACACGAATCAGGCATGGATAGGTGTGGTGTTGTCGGTGTCCACATTAATCATCGTCTTTGGAGGCATTCGCCGTATATCCCATTTTGCCAGTATCGTAGTGCCCTTTATGGCCATTGGCTACATCTTGTTGGCATTGGTGGTGGTATTGCTCAACATCACCCGTCTGCCCGACATGTTTTTGCTGATTGTGAGGAGTGCCTTCGGGCTTGAGCAGGCTGTGGGAGGAGCCATAGGCATGGCGGTGATGCAGGGTGTAAAACGCGGTTTGTTCAGCAATGAGGCGGGCGAAGGTTCTGCACCCAACGCCGCAGCCATAGCCACCACCTCCCATCCTGTGAAACAAGGGTTGTTGCAGGCATTGGGTGTGTTTGCCGATACATTGGTCATCTGTTCGTGCACGGCATTCATCATTCTTCTTTCAGGCGAGTGGAACTCCGGGCGCGACGGCATCATCCTCACCAAATACGCATTGGAGAGTGAGGTGGGGCAGGCAGGTGGACTATTCATCACAGCGGCGATATTCCTTTTTGCCTACAGTACGATCATTGCCAATTATTTCTATGGAGAAACCAATATCCGTTTCATGACGAAGAAACGTGGAGCGGTTTATTTGTTCCGCATCATTACAGGTATGGTAGTGATGGCCGGGTCGTTGGTCACATTGCAAACGGCATGGAGTGTCGTTGATTTGGCTATGGGTCTCATGACCATATTCAATCTTGTGGCCATCTTCTTGCTCTCGCCCCGAGTGTTTGCCTTGCTCCGCAATTACATCGAGCAGCGCAGAAGCCACAAAGACCCACGATTTACAAAAGACATGTTGCCGGATATCGCGAAAGATATCGAGTGCTGGTAGCAGATGGCAAAACGATATAAAAGCCACTAAGGAAAAACTTACGGTGGTCGTTAATAGCACACACCTCTATGTGATATAAAAAAGATGTGCCCCAACCGTTTGTAGGGCACATCCTTTTTAGATGATTGTATCAAAATAGCTGAATGGCTATGATTACAGGGCGATTTTCTTCACTACGACATTCTTGCCGGCAGCCACGCGGACGATGGCCATACCGTTGCCGTTTACCTGAAGGTGGGCAGAGCCGTTGACCTTTGTGGTAGCTAATGTCTGGCCGTCAACAGAATAAACATTGACAGTGGCACCCTCGGGAGCGTTGACATAGATGTTTCCGTTTGCGGCGTAGATGTTGATGTCGCTGTTGTCGCTGTTGATGCTATCGATACCGCTGGGATCATTCACAGCTGCACGGGCAGCGTTGATGTAGGCACCTGTGTTGGCATCAATCATCATACAAGTTACCTTGCAGTTGTTCACATCGCTCACATAAGAAGCGTCTTTGTTCACGTTGATGGTGATGGTACCGGTGTATTCCTTGCTGCCTTCAACGCTTGTGGGGATAAGACCCAGCTGACCGTTGTAGTTGGTTGAAGGATAGAGGGCACGAGCCACATCGTTGAATACATATCTCACGATAGACTTGCCATAGGCACCGTCTTTCTGCCATTCACCGAGGTCTTCGTCGGTCATGCTGTAGAGGTTGTTCTGCTGGAAACCGCTGAGGTTGTCTTCGGTCACTACGCAAAGCATACCAATGTTCAACTTGTCTTGAGAGAGTGCGAATTTCACGCTGTAAGGAATGTTCAGGTTGCCGGTAGTCTCGTCGTATTCTACATCGATGTTGATGTCGGCCTCAGTCTCCTTGGCAAATTCTTCGTTGGCGATGTCCAACCAGCAAGAGCCATCCTTGGCATTGAAGGTATAATCAACCACGCCGTTTTCTGTGTAGCTCACCATTGGCGAAGCGATGGCACCACGGTTGATGCGTCCCTGTGGAGCAGCTGTCATGCCGAGGAAGTAGGCCGTATAGTCGGTCATACCGCTTTCAAGGTTGTCACCGGTGTAAGTGTGGTAGCACAAAGGAATGAAGCGGTCGCCATATACCTCGGTGAGTTTATCGATGGCCAAGTGTCCGAGCGGACAGTTCTGGCAACCCTGGCCGGTGTTCTCTTCCAATACGATGCGCTTGGTGGGAGTGAAAGCAAGGTTCTTGATGCTTGTTACAAACACATCGCTCAGGCTGCCCAGTTGGATGCTGATGCTGAAGTTGTTAACCGTACCGATGGTCAGCGGCAGCGGTTTGCTGAAGGCAAATTCATATTTGTCGTCCACTTTCAGAGAGAGGCCGCTTTCGGCAATCTCGTCAACCACATTGTTGTTGGCATCGAGCAGCTGGAGCTTGATGTCGCTATAGGTTTCCGTACCGTTTTTCACGGTGATGGTACCCTTGATCTCCTGGCTCTCTTTGGCCACTACCGATTCGGGCAAGGTGAGAGCGATGGTGAAGTCTTGGTTGTGAACCACCTGGATGTCGGTGACGAACACGGCACTCTGGTTCTCGTTCTCATTGACAAAGGCAATGTAGATGTTCTTGCCTGCATATTTGTCGAGTTTGAATGAGTAGTTCTGCCATTCACCACTCAGTATGCCTTCGTTGGCGCCGGGAGAAAGCACTTCGTCCATCACCACGTCGCCTTCGTTGATGAATTTCTCGATGGTAGCATCGGTCAGGTCGTTGTATTCCACCTCTGTGGCATAAACAATCACTTTCAGCTTGTCGGTCTTGGCCTTGCGATAGCTCTGCGCATTGAACGAGAGGAAGCACTTGCCGTCGGGGATGTAGAGCTGCGGAGTAACCATCCAGTCGTTAGACTTTCCTGCAGGGTCGTACATCGAGTGAGACACGGCGCAGGGGTTGCTGTAGTCGTCGTCGGCAGCATGCCACCAAGGTGTGGTTGTGGCATTGAACATCCAAGCCTGCATTTCCTCTACCGGTGTGTTGTGGTCGCCGTCATACAGCATCATGTTGGTCATGCCAAGGGCGAAGTTCTCCTGATAGATGTGAGTGTCGTCAGAAACTACGGTGCGCTCATAAGAACCCTCGTAGGTAATCTCGATCTTCTCGTTCTTGCTGGCACCGCTGAGGTCGGTGATGGCACCTTCTTCAATCACGATGCGGTAGGTGTTGCCCTTGTAGAGGTTTTCAGTGGTGGTTGGATACACCATCACCTGCTTGTAGGTGCTCTCGGTGTTGCCGGCCAGCATGTTCAACTGGGTGAACGGCTCTTCCTCGTCGTTGCGGTAGAGCTGTGCTACGGCACCCTCAGCCACCTTCACGTCGGTATCGAAAGTCAGAACCACAGGGTTGGTGGTCATGCTCAGGTGACCCACGGTGCTGTTGTTCTCGGGAACCACTGCTGTCATGGCTACAGGTGCAGTGCCATGGCCAGTGTAAGTCAGTGTGATAGCCTCGTTGGTGCGCTCCCGGTCGCCGGCCACGCAGATGGTACCGGCAGGGATTTCTATAGTGTATTTCTTGCCGGCATCGAGGGTGACGGTTCTGAAGCCGATTTCCACGGTAGAATTGTTGCTGCTGTTGATGGCAAACTTCAGTGCGGTCTTCACGGTATTGCCCTCTTCGTCCTTCAGCACGATATCGTTTTTGTTGCCAAGCACTTCCACGTTGCGGGTGAACTTGATGCTGACGTTAGACATGTTGGTGAGTGACGAACCGTTGCGTGGAGTCACGCTGTAGTCGCTGAGCAGGTTGACAGCTCCACAAGCCTCGGCGAATGTCACAGGCAAGGTGAGCATGTAGCTCTCCTGGCTGATGTAGGCGTTGCCGATAACCGTCTTGCAGTCGTCTGATGCGCACCAGATGTAACCGGTGGCATCATATCCGGTCTTCTTGTAGAAGTCGATGCCATAGACCTTGAGCAACTCATCGAGCGAGTACCAATAGTTGCCGTTCATCACAAATTGTGTGCGTGAAGGGCTGTAAGCCGGTGTAGAGGCATAGATGGTACCCATGTTGTCGATGGTCACGCAGCCCTTGTCCTGGCTCTCGGTGTTGTTGAAGCACTCAAACTCGCCGGTTTCCAGATTGTAGCGGTAGGGTACAACGGCATCGTTGGTCAGATAGGCATTTCCGCCCACCCATTTGCCGTTGGCAGAGATGTGGACACCGTCAATGTGGTGCAACTCAGCCACTTTGGGTGAGTAGGTCTTGCTGGCTTCGTCGTAATCAAAGCCGATAGGGTCGGTTGTCTTGTTGTCGCGATCGTAAACAAAGTAGAGCACATCCGAGGGATAGCTGTAGCTTACGCAACCCACGATGTAACGGCCATCGGCAGAGATACCGATGAAGCGTGTCATTCCCTGGTTCTGGCCGCCAAGGTCGGTCTTGGGCCAGTTGGTTTCCTTCACGGTACCATTCTCCAAGTCCCACAGCATAGGGACTTCGTCATAACCACCCTGTGTGCTTTGTCCCACGGCATAACGCCCGTCGGGAGTCACAGCATTGATGCGTCCGCCGATGGTGTTGGTAGCCAGTTTCACGGTGGTGAACTTACCGGTAGAGATGGTCCAGTAGCCGGGCTTTCCCTCCTTGCTGCCCACCACGATGTTGCCGTCGTCGGTCACGTCGGTAGCCGTGGCCTCACCAGAGATGTTGTTGAGCTCCGACTCAGAGAGCAGGTCTTTCACCTCTTGTGTCTCAAGGTTAATGAGTTTGGGGAAACTGTAGGCTGATGATGCGGCATCCGCTCCATAGGCTACCGCCCATTTGCCATTGTTTGACATGCTGTGGAGCAACGAACCATCGCTGAATGTATAGGCATTCAGTATCGGGGTGCCCGCCGTTTCTTGTGCCACGATGTTCTGGCACATGGGTAGTCCCATGCCTAGCATGAAACAAACCTTCATGAATAGCTTATTCACTCTTTCCTGTTTTTTATGTAAAAAATGATTACTTGTCGGCGCAAAAATACATAAAATATCTGAAATTCGCACTGAATATCGTGTTTTTTAGGAAAAAGAAATGTTGTTTGACAAAAATACTGTATTTTTGCAGCATAACAATCGTAAAATACATGCACTATGACGTTAAGAAAGTTATTTTTGTTTGTGGCATTCGCCATGGTAGCCATGGTAGCCAATGCCTAGCTTCCGTCAGTTAAGTTGAAGACTCTCGACGGCAAGACCATTGACACATCTACATTGAGTAACGACGGCAAACCTTTTGTCATCAGTTTCTTCGCCACATGGTGCAAACCCTGCAACCGCGAGTTGAAGGCCATCAGCGAGCACTATGCCGACTGGCAGGAAGAGACAGGCGTGAAGCTTTATGCCATCTCTATCGACCAGGCACAGAACATCAACAAGGTGAAACCTCTTGTTGACGGTGAGGGCTGGGAGTATGAAGTGCTGCTTGACCCCAACAGCGAGTTCAAGCGCGCCATGGGTGTGAACCTGATTTCCCACGTGTTTATCGTTGACGGCAACGGCAAGATTGCCGAGTCGCGCAGCGGTTATACCGATGGTGCTGAGGGACACATCATCGAGGTGGTGCGCAAACTGATTGCCGAGAAGTAATAACCATTAAAACATTTTTGCATGCAATTAATCAATAGACCGCTTGCCCTGCTCTTGGCAGGACTGGCGGTTAACACTGTAAATGCACAGGAGAACAAAGTGGCTGTGCACGGTAGCATACAGAGCGATATCCTGATACCCCAAGAAGACCATAAAATAGGTACGGGTACATATAATGATTGGGGATTGACCAATACCTACGCTGAGGTGGGCTTGACCAGCAAGCATATCGAGGCTGGTGTGCGTGCCGAATATCTGGAACACCCTCTGCCCGGTTTCGATGACCCCCGTTTCAACGGCTGGGGCGTGTCCAACATCTATGTCAAGGCACTGGGCAATGGCTTTGATGTCACCGTGGGTGATTTCTACGACCAGTTTGGCAGCGGCTTTGTGTTTCGCACCTACGAAGAGCGCAGCCTGGGTATCGACAATTCTATCCGCGGCGCACGCCTCAATGTGAGTGCCGTGAAGGGAGCCAACCTCAAGTTGCTCGGTGGCGTGCAGCGTTGCTTTTGGGATTGGGACACCGATGCCTGGTTGGGCGGTGCTGACCTGGAGCTCAACATGGAGCAGTATTTCAAGGGGCTGGCCGACAAGAACATCACCTGGATGATTGGTGGTTCTTACCTGATGAAGCACGAGAACGAAGAGGATGTGTTGGTACCTGGTACCAACTACAAGCTCAATATGGACCCCATGGTGCATACCTTCGGTGTGCGCACCCGTCTGCAGTCAGGTCCTTACAGTTTCATGGCAGAATATGCCTGGAAGACCCAAGACCCATCTAAAGACAACGACTACATCTACCGCAATGGTAGTGCCGTGATGGTTTCAGCCTCTTACTCGAAGAAGGGACTCAGTGCATTGGTGCAGGCCAAGCGCAGCGAGAACATGTCTAACCGCATGAAGCGTGGCTTTGTAAGTTATCTTGGTGGTAACTGCCGCCTGAACCACATGCCCGCCTTCTCTTACCAGCACACCTATGCCCTGCCTGCCCTTTATCCCTATGCTACACAAGACGCCGACGGCGAATGGGCATTCCAGGGTGAGTTTGGCTACACCTTCAAGCGTCGCACCGCTCTTGGTGGCAAGTATGGCACCAAACTGAAGGTCAACTTCAGCTATATCCGCGGCATCGACAAGACGCCTACAGAATCGCTCATTGAAGGAGTCAACTCTACGATGGGTACTGACGGTTATCACTCCAAGTTCTTCGGCTTTGGCGGTGTATATTACAAGGACATCAACGTGCAGTTGGAGAAGAAGCTCTCCAAGTCGTTCAAGTTGAACCTGATGTATATGAACCAGCTCTACAACAAGACCGTTGTTGAGGGTGAAGGTGGTGTAGTGAAATCCAACATCTTTGTGGCAGAAGGTAAATACCAGTTCAGTCCCAAGATGACATTGCGTGGTGAAGCCCAGTATCTGCAGACCAAGCAAGACCAGGGCGACTGGTATTATGGTTTGCTCGAACTCTCTGTATTGCCTTACCTCATGTTCACCATCAGCGACCAGTATAATGCCAATGTGCCTTATTACACGGAAAATAAGCAGGTTGATGACAGTAAGGGCACTCATAGCCAACATTATCTTTTGGGCTCTGTCACTGCCACCTACAAGGCTCACCGTCTGCAGCTGAGCTATGGCAAGACCCGTGCAGGTTACAACTGCTCTGGTGGTGTGTGCCGTTTCGTGCCCGCAAGCTACGGTATGACAGTATCTTATAATTACAACTTCTAAAAACATAAAGACGAATGAAATTTTCAAAGATATATGCCCTGCTGATGGCTTCGGCAATGGTGTTGGGTGGTTGCGACCAGGTAGATGAGAATGACCGTCTGATAGAGTTGCCTGCTGTTGAAAGCCAGCGTGTGGTGCTGCTTGAAGAGTTTACTGGTCAGAGATGTATCAACTGTCCTGCTGCCCACGAGGTGGTGAAAGGATTGAAAGAACTGTATGGCGAGCAGCTGATTTCTGTTTCTATCCATGCAGGTTCACTTGCTGTGGCAGAAGGCTCCATGCCAAACATGGTGGGTCTGATGCAGCCTGGAAGTGATGAATATGCCAATAAATGGGGTATCACCACTTATCCTTCTGGTGTGGTAAACCGCAGGAGTGGCAAACTTTCTGAGACTGAATTTCCCAGTGTTGTCCGTGAGGAATTGAAGCGTTCCACACCGCTTTCGCTCCAGGTAGATGCCAAAGTGGAGAACGGTCAGTTGGTGTGCCATGTCGATATGATGTCGAGTGAAAGCATCAACGGCAAGTTGCAGCTTTGGGTGACTGAAAGCCATATCATTGCCATGCAGATGGACAAGACATTAGGATTGATCAAGGATTATGAGCACAACCATGTGTATCGTGCCTGCATCAAGGCTACCGAAGACCAAGGTTTCTGGGGTGAGGATGTGGCCATCAAGGAAAACATAGCCATGTCGTTCAAACGTCAGATTGCCGTGAAAGACAACTGGAATCCTGAGAACCTCTCGGTGGTAGCCTTTGTTTATAACGACAATGACGGTGTTTATCAGGCCGCAGAGTGCAAGGTGGTTTTGCCCTCAGCTGAATAAGTAGTATATAATAATAAGGTGGGAATTTGGTTTCCCACCTCTTTAAACTTGAAATAACAAAACAATAGGAGAAAATAACATGAAAAAAATCTTTACTATCGCAGCTGCATTGGTTTGTTCCATCATGGCCAATGCACAGACTTTGACTTTCAAGCATGATGGCAATGTCATTCCCAATGGTGGAGAAATTGTTGTATCAACCTACGATGAGACTATGATGGAGGTTGGTATCCTGCAGTTTACTCCCCATATCAAACTGAATGGCACAGAAGCCGCAAGCAAGGATAATCCAGTTACTGTGCAGGTCGAGCACCTTGACGGCGAAACATTGGAACTTTGTGCTTTTGGTGCATGTCTGCCCTATAAGCAAGTGGTTTCAGCTACAGCCACTACTGCCGACATGGGCACCGGTCTGCCAGCCAATACCGATACAGACATTCAGCTGCACTCAAGCTGGATAATGGACAAGACTATAGCCACCAGCAAATGTAAGGTGAGCGCATGGTATGGAGATGATGCGTCAAAAGCCATCAGTTTTATTCTCTATATGAGCAACGACCCTGAAGTGGTTGCAGGTATCGACCATGTGACAGCCGACGGCACCATCGCCTTGAATGGCTGCACATTGAACTATTCGTTCCCCACAGTAGCTTCCCACACCTTTGAGATGTACACCATGGATGGCAAGAAAGCCAACAGCGTGGTGCTCAACGGCAACGGTGCAGTGAGCCTCGATGGTTTGGCCAAGGGTATGTATATCTATACCATCAAGAACGGCAAAGAAACCGTCAGCGGCAAGGTGGTATTGAAATAAAATAATGACAATCAAACACCCCTTTTTGATGAAGGTACCTTCGACGGCTGTTGAAGGTACCTTCGTTGACTGTTGAGGATACCTTCGTGGGGCGGTGAAGGTACCTTCGTTTTTTATGCCCTGTTTCTTATAGTTTTGTCTTGATGATGTTGGAGAAGCTTTTGGCCAGTCCTCCGGCACTTGTCTCCTTGTACAATGAGGGGATGTCGTGGCCGGTCTGCTTCATTACCTGCACCACCCTGTCGAACGTTACGCGGTGCATGCCGTCGGAGAATGCGGCATAAAGGTTGGCATCGAGTGCACGGGTGGCAGCAAAGGCGTTGCGCTCTATACACGGAATCTGCACCAATCCACATATCGGGTCGCAGGTCATGCCCAGATGGTGCTCCAACCCCATTTCAGCCGCATATTCAATCTGCGAGGGGCTGCCGCCAAACATCTGGCAGGCTGCTGCTGAAGCCATGGCGCAGGCTACACCCACCTCGCCTTGACAACCCACGTCGGCACCCGAAATGGAGGCATTCTGCTTGACGATGTTGCCGATAAGACCGCCGGTGGCAAGCGCATGAAGCACACGGGTCTCGCTCATGTCGTGCGCCTTCCACGAATGATACAGCACGGCAGGCATCACGCCGCAAGCACCACAGGTGGGTGCCGTGACAATGGTGCCGCCTGAAGCGTTCTCTTCGCTCACCGCCAAGGCGTAGGCATAGACCAAGCCGCGCGACTGCAGCGACTGTTTGTAGCCAGAGGCCTTGACATAATAGGTGGGAGCTTTGCGGGCAAGATTGAGCGGTCCGGGCAGACGCCCCTCAGTGTTGATGCCACGCTCCACCGCTTGCTTCATGGTTTCCCACACCTCTTTCAGATAATCCCAGATACTGCTGTCCTCACATTCGTTGACATATTCCCAGTATTTGCGGCCATTGTCGTTGCACCATTCCATGATTTCGCTCAGGGTGCCCAGGGGATACACTTCGGGAGTGCTGAACTCATCGCCATCGGCTTTGCCTTCAGAAAGTGCACCACCGCCGATGCTATAAACCGTCCATTCCTCGACAAGATAGTTTTCGACTATGATGCGGCAACAGGTAGCTTCAAGTCAGACAGTACATTCTATGTAAACCAGGGCTATAAGAAGCCTAACCAGTTGTATACTTACGACGAACCTGCTTTTGCTCCTTGGACAGAGAAAGCTGCAACTCCTATGGAAGTAGGCGAAGAAAACGTTTCATACTATCCTTATAATGATATGGATGGATATGGTATCTTGACATTCATCCCAAGCGAGTTTGATGCCGATGGCAACCTTCTTGATACCAAGCAGCTTTATTATAGTGTTTATCTCGACGATGAACCATTGGCATTTGATACCCAGGATTATCCATCATTAAAAGAGGAAACCACAGAGATTCTTTATCTATTCAACGATCAAGAGAATATAGTATATTATGCAGGTGCGCTAAATGTCAAAACCTTTGTTGAAGGTATCGACAGCATCTGTGTTCTGCTCATTTATAAGGGCGGTGGCGAAGTTCGCAAGTCGGCTATCAGCTATGTTAGCGCTAAGGATGAGGAAGATACTGATGGAATCGGCAACATCGGAGCTAATGCTTCTAAGTTTGTTAGCACCGTCTTCACCGACCTTAGTGGTCGCAAAGTAGCTCGTCCAGCAAAGGGTGTATACATCCAGACAGTACGCAAGGCTGATGGTACAGTAAAGAGCGTTAAGCGTGTTTTTAAGTAAGTTGTAGATACATCCGTCTAAAAACATTTAGATAAACTTTAGGGGCTAATCATACTCTCTTCGTATAATGAAGCGTGTGTGGTTAGCCCTTATTCTTTAATAGATTTCCCTCTCATCTTTGATAAATAAACGATGAAAGTTTATTTGTTTATGCAATAAAACAGCAGTTGTATCGTTATACAAATGATGTTTAAACATTTTGCGGTCATAATAATAGCGCTGCTTCTCGTCTCCGTAGAGATGAGAGGACAGTATGATGCAGCCTTCGCTCATTATTGGGCGATGGAAACCTCCTTTAACCCTGCCGCTGTGGGCAAGGAGACAAAGCTTAATGTCACCGCAGCCTATGCCATAGATATGGCAGGCTTTGAAAACAATCCTAACACTATGTATGCCGCTGCCGATATGCCTTTTGTGTTTTTGAAAGGTGTACATGGTGCAGGCGTACAGTTTATGAACGATAAGTTAGGACTTTTCTCTCATCAGAAGTTAGGTTTGCAATATGCACCAAAGTTCAAGCTCTTTGGTGGAACTGCGTCTGTGGGTGTGCAGATAGGCATGCTTAGCGAGAAGTTTGATGGTTCAGGTTTGGATCTTGGCGATAGCAACGACCCTGCCTTCACCACTTCTGAAGTAAATGGTAATGCCCTCGATATAGGTGCAGGCATATATTATGTGCATGGCGATTGGTATGGCGGTCTTTCTGCTCAACATCTCACAGCTCCACTCATAAATCTTGGCGAAACTAACGAATTGCAAATAGATAGGACGTATTATTTGACAGGAGGATACAATATTAAGCTAAGAAATCCGTTTCTATCTATAAAGCCTTCGTTGTTGGTGCGTACTGATACCAAAGTATATCGTGCCGATATCTCAGGCCGATTGGTATATAAGACCGATGAAAAGCTGATGTATGCAGGCTTGGGATATAGTCCTTCAACCTCAGTGACCTTTATGGTGGGCGGTAGTTTCCATGGCTTCGTGCTTGGCTACAGCTATGAGGTGTATACATCAGCCATTAGTGCTGCCAATGGTAGCCACGAACTATTCTTGGGTTATCAGCACGACATCAACCTAATAAAGAAAGGTAAGAATAAACATAAAAGCGTAAGAATATTATAATATAAGATACTATTAATATAAAATATGAAGAAAACAATTATATCCCTTTTCGCCATAAGCATCGTGGTGGTGCTGACAAGTTGCATGGGTGCCAAGTCGTCATCCTCTTCAGGTCGTGGTGGAGAGCTTATCGGAGTTGGTGGTAGAGCCTTCACCGAGCCTACACCTTACGGAATGACTCGCATCGAACGTGGATTCTTGAAGATGGGACTTCAGAAGCAAGATACTCTATGGGGTAAGCAGACTCCTGTGAAAGAGATATCTGTAGATGGTTTTTGGATGGACGAGACTGAAATTACAAACTCGCAGTATAAGCAGTTTGTAAATTGGGTGCGTGATAGTATCTTGCGCACACGCCTTGCCGACCCTAACTATGGTGGCGACGAAACTTATATGATAACAGAAGATAAGAATGGCGATCCTGTGACTCCACATCTTGATTGGAACAAGCGTTTGCCTCGCAAACCTTCTGAAGATGAGCTTCGTGCCATCGAGAGCCTTTATACTACAAACCCAGTAACGGGTGAAAAACTTCTCGACTATTCGCAGCTCAACTATAAGTATGAGGTATACGACTATACCGCAGCAGCATTGCGCCGCAACAGATTGAACCCTGCAGAGCGCAATCTAAATACCGATATCACTATCAACCCTAACGAGGTGGTGATGATTTCTAAAGATACTGCTTATATCGATGATGAAGGACGTATCGTTAGGGAAACCATCAACCGTCCATTGTCCGGACCATGGGACTTCCTTAATACCTACATCGTGAATATCTATCCTGATACCACATGTTGGGTCAACGACTTCCGTAATTCAGACAACGAAGTGTACCTACGCAACTATTTCTCTAATCCTGCCTACAACGACTATCCTGTGGTGGGTGTGACATGGGAACAGGCTAATGCCTTCTGCGCATGGCGTACCGACTATCTTCTTAAAGGTCTTGGTGGCGAAGCACGCTACATACAGCGCTATCGTCTGCCTACAGAGGCTGAATGGGAATATGCAGCCCGAGGTAAAGAAGGCTCTGAGTTTCCATGGGAGAATGCTGATGTGAAGAATGGCAACGGATGCTTCTATGCCAACTTTAAGCCCGATCGTGGTAATTATGCTCAAGATGGCAATCTGATAACAAGCAAGGTGGGCATCTATTCTCCTAACTCTAACGGTCTGTTTGATATGGCAGGAAATGTGGCAGAATGGACAAGCACCATATATACCGAGGCTGGAGTAGAGGCAATGAACGACCTCAACCCACAACTTGAATACAAGGCAGCCAAGGAAGACCCATACAAACTGAAGAAGAAGAGCGTAAGAGGTGGCTCATGGAAAGACCCTGAGTCGTATATCCGTTCTGCATGGCGTACATGGGAATATCAGAATCAGCCACGTTCGTATATCGGTTTCCGTTGCGTACGTAGTTTAGCAAACACAACAAGTGGTAAATATAAAAAGAGCAAAAGATAATGGGCGACTATAGCAAATTCAATTTAGTGTACCGTCTGCAGAAGTGGATGGACAGCGTTCCTGGTCAGACATTCCTCAACTATGCATATAGTTGGGGTGCCTCGGTGGTAATCTTGGGTACCTTGTTTAAGCTTACCCACCTTCCTGGAGCCAACTTTATGTTGTTCCTTGGTATGGGTACCGAGGTGTTTGTGTTCTTTCTCTCAGCCTTCGACCGTCCTTTCGACAAGACAGCCGATGGTCGTGATCTTCCTACCCATGTAACAGAGGAATATCTCGAAACAGGCAAGGTTGTTTATGGTAATGCTCCTTCTGATGGTCAGAATGTAGTTGTTGGTGGAGGTGCTGTAGCTGCAGGTTCCGAGACTGTTAGTGCAGTTCCTTCAGGAGAGGCTGTTAGCACAGGTGCTAATGTTGTATCTGCTGGTGCAGGCAATGTCGGTGGTACCGTAATCATCAATGGTGGCGGTACAGCTCAACCACAGCCTGATTATGTTCCGCAGATGTCTGCAGAAGAGGCAGAAGCTCTCAACGAGGCTCAGGGCAACTATGTTGAAGAACTCAAGAAACTCGTTGATACTCTTGCTAAAGTTAATGAGCAGAGCATGCGCCTTACTCGCGATAGCGAAGAAATGGAGAATCTCAACCGTACTCTTACTGGTATCAGTAAGGTATATGAGATGCAGCTCAAGGGTGCAAGTCAGCAGATTGGCACTATCGACCAGATAAACGAGCAGTCAAAGAAGATGGCTCAGCAGATAGAACAGCTCAACCAAATCTACTCTCGCATGATAGAGGCTATGACAGCCAATATGGCGAAGTAGGCATATACCTACGGTTAGAGTGACGAACAAAAATCTTATAGCATTTATTATTAGATGGCAATAAAGAAAAAACCAGTATCTCCTCGCCAAAAGATGATCAACCTTATGTATGTCGTCTTGATGGCTATGTTGGCATTGAACATTTCTACCGAAGTGCTCAATGGCTTCTCTATTGTTGAGGAGAGCCTTAACCGTACCACCTCTAACTCATCTAAAGAAAACGAGTCGATATATAGCGACTTCTTGGAGCAGATGAAGACAAATCCTGAAAAGGTGAAGGCTTGGTTCGATAAGGCTACTATGGTTAAGCAGATGAGCGATTCGCTCTATAACTATGCGCAGTCGCTGAAGGAGCAGATTGTGAAAGAGGCTGACGGCGACGATGCTGATTTGAACAATATCGTGGGCAAGGATAACCTTGAGGCTGCTGCCCACGTGATGCTTGCTCCAGGCACAGGTCAAGGCAAAAAATTATATGATGCGATAAACTCATATCGTGAGCGCATACTTAAGATGGTAAACGACGACCATCAGCGACAGCTTATAGCCGAAAACCTTTCTACAAAAATCCCTAAGAAGGGCAACGCTCTTGGCAAAAACTGGCAGGAGTATATGTTTGAGAGCATGCCTGTGGCTGCTGCTGTCACCTTGTTGGCTAAGTTGCAGAGCGATATCCGCTATGCCGAAGGCGAGGTGTTGCACACATTGGTTGCCAACATCGATATCAAGGATATCCGCGTAAACAAGCTTGATGCTTTTGTGATTCCTGAGAAAACAACATTATATCCAGGCGAAACCTTCTCTGCCAATATCGTTATGGCAGCCGTTGATACCACTCAGCAACCTGAGATTTATGTAAATGGTGTGAAGGTGAATACCACCAATGGTAAGTATTCGTTCTCGGCAAGTGGCGTAGGCGAACATCAGTTTGCTGGCTATATGCTTATGCGCAATGGTGCTGGCGACATACTTCGTCGCGACTTCCTACAGAAATACGAGGTTATTCAGCCACCTTCTGGTGCTACTATTGCTGCCGACCTCATGAATGTGCTCTATGCTGGATATTCTAACCCAATGAGCATCAGTGTACCTGGTATTCCTCAGAATGCCGTACACGTGTCAATGACAGGCGGCTCTTTGCGGTCGAAGGGCAACGGACATTATGTTGCTGTGCCTTCAGCCGTAGGCAAGGATGTGGTATTTAGCATATCTGCTACCGAGCGTGGCAAACTTCGCCAGATGGGATCATTCTCGTTCAAGGTGCGCAAACTGCCAGATCCTACACCTTATATTACTATAGGTACCGACCGCTACAAGGGTGGTGGACTCGCCAAAGGCTCTTTGATGGGAGCAAGAGGTGTACATGCTGCCATTGATGATGGTTTGTTGGACATACCTTTCAAGGTGTTGGGCTTTGAGTGTGTATTCTTCGACAATATGGGTAATGCTGTTCCTATGGCAAGCAATGGTGCCAACTTCTCTGATCGTCAGCGTGATGCTTTCCGCAAGCTTTCTCGCAACCGTCGCTTCTATATCTCGCAAGTAACAGCCGTTGGTCCTGATGGTATCACCCGCAAGTTGCCTGGTGCGATGGAGATTGTTGTTAAATAACCCCATTCCAACGACATTATTCAAAGCATAACACAATAATTATTGATAACAGAAAAGTTCTGAACAACATATATTATGAAGAAGATATTAGCAATTCTCATGATGGCATTCATGGCGCAAACCATGTCGGCACAGGCTCCAAAGAGCAGGGTGCAGAGAGCCAATACACAGCAGAAAGCTTCGGCTAATGCTATGACAACTCGTGCTCAGATTTCATTCCCTACAGAGAATAAGATGTCGGAAGATGTCAACTGGCGTAGAGATATCTATCGTGAGCTCGACCTCAACGACGATGCCAATGCTGGCCTCTACTATCCTGTAGAGCCTATGGGAACACAGATGAATCTGTTTACCTATATGTTTAAGCTTATGATGCGTGGTAGTGCTCGTGGCGGTATCGATGCCTATGAGTATACCCTCGATGGCAACGAAAACTTCACCGACTCTGCAAAGATTAAGCCTTTGAAGTTTCTCGATGACTATCATATCTACTATGAGCGTACCGACCGTGGCATACGTCTTGAGAATAGCGATATTCCTTCTGCTGAGGTAAAGGGATATTATATTAAGGAGAGTGCCTACTACGATCAGGTATCTGCAACCTTCCATACCAAGGTACAGGCTATCTGTCCTATCCTCTCTCGCGACGATGACTTCGGTGGAAAGGCTACCAAGTATCCTTTGTTCTGGGTAAAGTATAGTGATATTGCGCCATTCCTTGCTAAGCAGACCATTATGACGAGCAATCTCAATAATGCAGCCACAATGAGTGTCGACGACTATTTCACTATGAACAAGTATAAGGGTAAAATCTATAAGACCAACAATATGCTTGGCAAAACCCTTGCACAGATGGCTATGGGCAAAAATGATAGTTATGATGCCATGGACGAGGCTGCATCTGACAGCATTATTGCTAAGGAGCAGAAGCGCATAGAAAAGCAGATTAAAGACTTCGAGGCTAATATCTGGGGCGATCAGGCTCGCAAGGATTCTCTTGATAGCATAGCTAAGCTCGATCCTAAGGTGATAAAGGCTGAGAAGAAGAAAAACCGCAGAGAGCAGGGCGTGTCGGCAGCAAAGTCGTCGTCTAATACTAAAGTGAAAAAGCCGCGTCGTTCATCTACAGTTTCAAGCTCATCTGCAGCCCGCGTAACAGTACGTCGTCAGCGCCATTAATATTATCTTGTCACCATTGTTTTAAGCATTTATAATACTTTCACAATAAGACATCTAAAAACAAAAGATTATGAAAAAGTTATTTACTCTTATCATCGTGGCTGTAGCTATGATGATTGCAACACCTGCCAATGCACAGGTTAAGTTCGGTTTGAAGGGTGGTTTCAATGTTTCTAATATGAGCCTTAGCCATGAGGTTCTCGAAACATCTAATCGTATGGGATTCTTTGTTGGTCCTACTGTAAAGGTTACATTGCCTCTTACTGGTCTTTCTTTCGACCTTTCAGCTCTCTACAATCAGAGCGATTCAAAGCTTGCTGATGAGAAAGGCGTAAAGGAGAAGACTGTTTCTAACAAGTATGTAGATATTCCTCTTAATGCTCGTTACGGCATTGGTCTTGGTAGCTTCGATGTATTTGCATTCGCTGGTCCTCAGGTAAGCTTCAATGTTGGTAATGAGAATATTAACTGGGGTAGCTCAGAATCGTATAAGACTAACTTCCAGATGAAGAAATCGCTCTTCAGCGTAAACCTCGGTATTGGTGCTACTATCAGCAAGATTCAGCTTACAGCAAACTACAATATCCCTGTTGGCAAAACTGGCGAACTCAACGTAATGGATGCTGCTGCTACAATTGTAAAGGATGGCTCAACCAAGGTTCGCAACAATACATGGCAGGTAGGTCTTGCTTACTTCTTCTAAGCAACAACTTCTATTATAATTAATGCGCCCTGTAAAAGGCAAAAGTATTACAAAAAATTCTCCTTTGTAGTACTTTTACCTTTTACAGGGCGCTTTATGATTATATTATTGTGAGAATTGGCTTTTACGGGTATCTAATGATACTTTGCAAAGTAATACGTGATACTTTGCAAAGTATCACGTATTACTTGGGCAAGTATCACGTAATACTTTTTTTTGCCATCTTGCCTACTGTCTTTTCCTGATTTCACTAGACACTTTTTTAATTCATAAACTATTTCTATAGACAGTGTCTTAATGAAGATGCTTAGAGGTATAAAGGGTGAGAAATTCTTTCTTTTCAGGCTTGCTACAATATATGGCTATCCCCATGATTAATCAGATGGTTCTTTTCTGTTCAAATATCTGCACAAAATCGATTGGTTGTGCATGTTTATTATCTTTAAGTGTTAACGCATATTAAATAAAATAATATAATGGTGGAAAAAGAGAACAATCGTGCTAACTTTGCAGCCAATTATTAATAGTGATATTAAATGAATAAGTTAAAATTAGTTTTTGTTGCCATTTCTACTGTATTTGCTGGCAACACTATCCAAGCAGGTGGTCTGCTTACAAACACCAATCAACATGTAGCTTTCAACCGTATGATGAGCCGTGAGGCTTCTATCGGTATTGATGGTGTATACTACAACCCTGCGGGTGTTGTATTTATGAACGAAGGTCATCATCTTGCTATCAACTGGCAGTTGGCTTACCAGACCCGTTCTATTAAGAATGATTATGCATTGTTCCCAAATAATGTGAACAATCCTATTACTCCTCGTACTTTCAAAGGTGAGGCTTTTGCACCTGTAATTCCTTCGTTCCAGTATGCTTACAACAAAGGTAGATGGTCGTTCCAAGGAAACTTCGCCCTCACAGGTGGTGGTGGTAAGTGTAACTTCGACGATGGTCTTGGTTCTTTCGAGAAGATTGTATCAGAGACAGCCGTAGGTGCTTGTCAATTGGCTGGTATAGTTGACCAGGCTGCTGGTCAGATTGGCCTCCCTGCTGTGTTTACATCAAATAATGTTTTCGGTACACAGGGTAAGTATTCTTATGATAGCTATATGCATGGTCGTCAGTATTATTTCGGTCTTTCTGCAGCTGTAGCTTATAAGGTTACTGACAATCTTGCTGTTTCTGCAGGTGTGCGTGGCGTATATGCAACATGTAACTACTATGGATATGTAGAGAACATCACCGTAGGTAACATGCCTCTTTATAAGGTTCTCGACCCTACAAAGGAGAATTCTGCTAACATCGAGTTGAGCTGTGACCAGAGTGGCAAGGGCTTTACTCCTATCATTGGCATCGATTATAAGACAGGAAAGTGGAACTTTGCTGCAAAGTATGAGTTTAAGACTCGTTTGCGCTTGAAGAATAAGTCTGTAAACAAGACTCCAAGTATTGGTAACCTTGCCGACAACCTTCGTGCTTCATATATTGCAGGTGGCGTGCCAGAGGCTGCAGCCGATATGGTGTTGAGCAACCAAAATGTACAAGGCGCTATGGGTGCACTGAAGAACCATTTTGATAAGAATCTTAACGAAGCTATCGGTGAATACGAGGATGGCAAGAAGATTGCAGGCGATATTCCTGCTTACTTGGCTGTAGGTGTAGGTTACAAGCCTATCGACGAGGTGTGTGTAAACGTTGGTTTCCATTGGTTCGACGATAAGCATGCTACTTCATACAACGATCGTCAGAAGTTGCTCGACCGTGGTACTGTTGAATACAATGCAGGTGTTGAGGTTGACGTAACAAAGAAGATTACTCTTAGCACAGGTTGGCAGAACACCAACTATGGTCTTTCAGACGAATATATGGATGACAAGTCGTTCGTTGTAAGTTCAAACTCTGTAGCTGTCGGTGGTGTTTATCACATCAACAAGAAGATGGATTTGAATGTAGCTTATTTCCATACATTCTATAAGCACAAGAAGACATCAGAGACAGTACAGCTCACCCCAACTCAGAGCCTAAGCTATAACTCTGACTACACTCGCAACAACAATGTATTCGCAGTTGGTCTTGATATCAATTTCTAATACCACATACTCTCTTTTCCCTATTTATTGGGGATCCACATCGTAGAAAATCTGCAGGGCGGCATATTGCTTGTCCTGCAGTATTTGTTTTTGTGCCATACGAAGATATTCGCGAACCTTCTTTTGGTCGATTCCGTTCTCCAGCTTTATCATTATCTTTCGTATACACATCGACTTCACCCTTGCCACCGCAGGTTTGTCGGGTCCCAATATTCTTTCGCCAAACCATCCACGCAATATCGAACCGAGCATCAATGCAGCCGACTCCACCATGTTGTCGTGTTGATGCTTCAAATATACATATATCAGTCGGGTGTATGGCGGATAGTTGAAAAGTCGGCGCTCTTCATCAAGGTCTTCATAGAAAGTCTTGCTATCGTTGGCTGCCACCTGTTCTATCACAGGCAAATCTGCCGACTTAGTCTGCAATATCACCAATCCTTGCTTACCCTTACGGCCTGCTCGTCCGCTCACCTGCTGCAACATCATATACGAATGTTCGTAGGCACGGAAGTCGGGATAGTTGAGCATAGAGTCGGCATCAAGTATTCCTACCAGTTGCACACGGTCGAAGTCCAATCCTTTTGTTATCATCTGTGTGCCTATCAGCACATTCGTTTTTCCGTATGCAAAGTCTTCAATAATCCTTGCATACGCATTCTTGGTGCGAGTAGTATCAAGATCCATACGTGCCACCTTGGCTTCGGGGAATAGCTCCATTATCTGATCTTCTATCTTCTCTGTACCGAAACCACGTCCACGAAGGTGTATGCCGCCACATTTTGGGCATACCTTTGGTATGGCATATGTATATCCGCAATAGTGGCAAGTCAGCAAGTTGATGTTCTTGTGCATGGTCAGCGACACATCACAATGCTCACACTTTGGTATCCAACCGCAGTCTTGACATTCCACAATAGGCACAAAACCACGACGATTTTGGAATAATATCACCTGCTTGTTGTTGTCCAAAGATTCCTGAATGGCTTCCAATAGGCGAGGAGAGAACGGACCTTTCATCATCTTTCTTCTTGTCATATCCTTCACGTCAACCACTTCAATCTTAGGCAAAGCAATATCTTTGTATCTCTTGTCCAGCCTTACGTAGCCAAACTTTCCATTCTTGGCGTTGGTATAAGTCTCCATACAAGGAGTGGCGCTACCCAATAAGGTCTTTGCACCATACATCGATGCCAACATTATAGCGGCACTACGGGCATGATAGCGTGGAGCAGGGTCTTGCTGCTTATAGCTTGTTTCGTGTTCCTCGTCGATTATCACCAAGCCAAGATTCTTGAAAGGCAACAAAGCAGCACTTCGTGCACCTATTATAATATCATAAGGACAAGCAGAAACTTGCTTCTTCCATATCTCCACTCTCTCGGCATCGCTATATTTGCTATGGTATATACCAAGTCGGCTACCAAAGACACGTTGCAGACGTTCCATGATCTGAACCGTCAGAGCTATCTCGGGCAATAAGAACAATACCTGTTTGTGGTCTTGTAGCGCCTTTAATATAAGGTGTATGTAAATCTCTGTCTTACCGCTTGAGGTTACACCATGCAGCAACACCACATTCTTTTTCATGAATTGCATCAACACCTGGTTGTAAGCCTCTTGCTGAGCTTCATTTAGTAGCTTGGCATTTTGAGGAGTAAACTCGCCATCAGTATTCAGTCGTCCTACCTCTTTCTGGTATATCTCCAATATGCCACGCTTCACAAGGCTTTTGACTGTTGGCGTGGTGCAATGCGTAACATTGCATAGTTCCGTCTGCGTTATCTCCTTTATGTCGTCGGGAATAGCGGTGCCAGATATCTCAGCCCAATGCGACAGTTCGAGATATCCTGCCAAAGCTTTCTGTTGTTTCTCGTAGCGCGAAACCATATCTAAAGCTATATTTAGCGCCATTTCATCGTGGAATTTCTCTGTTAGTCCCACGTATGTTTCAGTCTTCGGACGATAACCATCCTCTGCTTTTAGTCCCGCAGGTAGGGCTGCCTTGTAAATGTCGCCAAGAGGACACATGTAATAATCCGCCATCCATTGCCATAGCTTTAGCTGTTGGGGCAATAGCATAGGCATATCGTCAAGCACAGAATATATGCACTTGATATTTTTCACGCCTATGTTTGGTTTTTTGTCTGTCACCTCTACACACAAAGCGGTGTACGTCTTTTTCTGTCCGCATGGAACGACAACACGCATTCCTACCTTGATTTTGTCTTCAAGGTCTTGTGGTACAGAGTAAGTAAAGGTACCCTCAAGGGGTAGAGGCAATATAGCTTGTATGTATTTCACTTATTCTTTCTTCAGTTCCGGATATTGAATTCTGGTGTGATAAATAGACATCAATCGCTCTGTTAGCACTTGCTTAGCCTGTGCTATGTCGCGGAAGGTGATAGGACAATCCTTGAAACATCCGTCAGCCACCTGTGAATCAATGAGTCTGTCTACCAACGAGCTGATGCTCTCTTCGGTATATTCCTGCAGTGAGCGCGATGCAGCCTCGCATGTGTCTGCCATCATCAGCAAAGCCTGCTCACGGGTGAAAGGATTTGGACCAGGATATGTAAACTGCTCCTTATCCACAACCTCGTCAGGGTGTTCGTTTTGGTATTTTATATAGAAGTATTTAGCCATACCTCTGCCATGATGAGTCAGAATAAAGTCTTTGATGATGGTAGGCAGGTTAGCTTTCTCTGCTATCTTCACACCCTCGGCGACATGGCCGATAATTATCTTTGCACTCTCTTTGCATGTCAGCGTATCGTGAGGGTTTACGCCAGCTTGGTTCTCTGTGAAGAATGCAGGGTTTGTCATCTTACCAATGTCATGGTATAGCGCTCCTACACGTACCAATAGGCTGTCGGCACCAATGCGGTTAGCCACCTCGGCAGCAAGATTACCCACGGTGATAGAATGCTGGAATGTTCCAGGAGCCACCTCGCTGAGATTTCTCAATACTCCTTTAAAGGTGTTTGAAAGCTCAAACAAGGTAACATTGCTGGTAAAACCGAAAGTCTTCTCAATAAGGTACATCAGCGGATATGACAATAGCAAGAGCACGCCATTTACTGCAAAGTGGGTGTACATCTTGCTATCAAGCTTCAGTACATCTGTCTCTTGCATCATCTGTAGTGCTAAATATACGGCACAGCAACTCACAGTTACGAGTGCTGCTGTCTTTATAACCTGTGCTCGGCTCGACAATTCGCGCAAAGAGTATATTGCTACAAGACCTGACACGATCTGAATGATGATGAATTCATATTGGTATTTCACCGCAGCGGCACAAATCAAAACGATGGTGAGCTGAGTAACGAAAGCCGTTCGAGAGTCCATAAACATTCGGGCGAATATGGCTGCCATTGCAAACGGTACTATATAAACGTTAAACCAGTTGTGCTCAATCATCATTGCTACAGCAATAGGAAATAGCGTGATCATCACATATAGCATCATTATTGAACGAGGCTTATCGAAATAGTCTTTGCGGAACAATGCTATATACATCGTGAAGAGCATTACGAGAATAGTGACATATATCACCTGACCAATAAACGTCGTTGTTAGCTCCATCTGTGTTGCATTGCGTCGTTGCAACTCTCGCTCGAATGACGACAATACTCTATATGTATAGTCGTCGACAATCTCGCCACGGTCTATAATCTTCTGTCCACTCAACACCATTCCACTTGCCAGCGGTATACTACCAAGCATATCCGTACGCTCAGTTTCTGTCTTTTCCTTGTCGTAGGTCAGGTTTGGCTCAAGATAGTTCGTAAGGTTTAGCTTTTGGAGCAATGCTCGGTCTTTTGACAATTCTTCATCCTTAAGCAAGGCTTCATAGGCAGACATAGTGGAGTATATACATCCTATTTCTATAGGTGTAGCACTCTTCCCGGCAACCACCTTCACCATGTTTGTAGAGTCATGGGCTATGGCATTATATTCAGGAGTATTCATGATGCCGGCAGAATACAGACGATGTATTCTGTCTATGATAATAGCCCTATAGTGATGTGAAAGACCTGTTAGCTCAGAGGAAAAATCTTTGTTGAATCTCTCCAATTCCTTTTTTTCGCGTGTAGGGTCGTAGTTATAATAAGGCATCAATCCTTTCAGTATCGAATCCTGTTCTTGCTTTATCGCATCCTCTGACTTGTAGATAGGAAAGTCGAATTGTGCAATAAACGATTGATACATCCATGGCTTACCCACATCATAGTTATATCTCTTGCTGTTGCTGTCGCGTGGCAAGAACCATACTATAATAGCTACGGTGAGAGCAGTAATCCATACTCTCATCAGCAAGTTGTGCCAATATTTAGCCTCTTTTCTACCTATTAAACTCATAAGTTATACTCCTTTATTTGGTTTGCTCTGCGAAAATACAAAAAAAAATCGCAAAAGTCGAGAAAATATATTAATTTTGCAGAAAATTATTATTTCTCTTCAATAACAATATGTCAGAAAGAAAAGTAAGAGTGCGTTTTGCACCAAGTCCAACAGGACCTTTGCATATTGGCGGTGTACGTACCGCATTGTATAATTATCTCTTTGCACGCCAGCATGGTGGCGATTTGGTGTTCCGTATTGAGGATACCGATTCTCATCGCTTTGTTCCTGGTGCCGAAGACTATATCATTGAGTCGTTCCGTTGGCTCGGTATCAAGTTTGACGAAGGTGTTTCCTTCGGTGGCGAACATGGACCATACCGTCAGAGCGAGCGTCGTGATATATATAAGAAGTATGTAAAGGTGCTCCTTGACAATGACAAGGCTTATATCGCTTTTGATACTCCTGAGGAACTTGAAGCTAAGCGCAATGAGATTCAAAATTTCCAGTATGATGCTCATACTCGTTTGTCGATGCGCAATTCGCTTACCATGGATGCAGCAGAAGTTGAAAAACTCATTGCTGATGGCGAGCAGTATGTGGTACGCTTCAAAATCGAACCAGGCATCGAGGTACATGTAAACGATATGATTCGGGGCGATGTTGTCATCAAGAGCGATATCCTCGACGATAAGGTGCTTTATAAGAGTGCCGACGAATTGCCTACTTACCACTTGGCAAATATCGTTGACGACCATTTGATGGAGATTACCCACGTGATCCGTGGTGAGGAGTGGTTGCCAAGTGCACCTCTTCATGTGTTGCTCTATCGTGCTTTTGGTTGGGAAGACACTATGCCACGTTTTGCTCACTTGCCATTGCTGCTTAAGCCTGAAGGCAAGGGTAAACTTTCTAAACGTGATGGCGATCGTCTTGGTTTCCCTGTATTCCCTCTTGAGTGGCACGACCCTAAGAGCGGTGAGATATCAAGCGGATATCGTGAGAGTGGATATTTCCCAGAGGCTGTTGTCAACTTCCTTGCACTTCTCGGATGGAATCCTGGAACAGAGCAGGAACTCTTTACACTCGACGAACTTGTTAAGGCTTTCGATATCACTCGTTGTTCAAAGGCTGGTGCCAAGTTCGACTATCAGAAGGGTATCTGGTTTAACCACGAGTATATCCTTCGCAAGAGCAACGAAGAGATAGCAGAGCTCTTTGCTCCTATCGTAGCCAATAATGGTGTTGACGAGTCGATGGAGCGTATCACCAAGGTTGTTTCTATGATGAAAGACCGTGTGAGCTTCGTTCGCGAATTGTGGCCATTGTGCTCATTCTTCTTCATCGCTCCTACAGAATATGATGAGAAGACACGTAAGAAGCGTTGGAAGGAATATTCTGCTCAGCAGATGACAGAACTTGCAGATTTGCTCGAATCCATCGACGATTTCAGTGTAGAGGGTCAGGAGCCTATTGTGATGAAATGGGTTGAGGATAAGGGCTATAAGCTTGGCGATGTTATGAATGCGTTCCGTCTTACTCTCGTTGGCGAGGGCAAGGGACCTGGAATGTTTGATATCTCTGATTTCCTTGGTAAGGAAGAGACTCTTAAGCGTATGCGCAAGGCTATCGAAGTGTTGAAATAATCAACACCTCGATACCTCACAATAATAAAACTCTTAGAGATTTCGAATAAAGATATTCCACGAAAACGATACTAATATAAATATGTATAATCTGGTTATTCATGTCTTGCAATTTGGTGTCTTCATAGCAAGCTTCTTCAATAAGAAGGTGGCTACTATGTGGAAAGGCGAATGTGAGGCTTTGAACTTACTTCGCGAAAAGGTAGACCCAAATGCCAAATATATTTGGTTTCATGCAGCTTCGCTTGGTGAGTTCGAACAGGGACGTCCGCTCATAGAGCGCATACGTCAGGAGCATCCTGAATATAAAATATTGCTCACCTTCTTTTCACCTTCGGGCTATGAAGTGCGCAAAAACTATCAGGGTGCAGACATCATTTGCTATTTGCCTATCGACACTCGTCGTAATGCCATAACATTCTTGCGGACTGTAAAGCCAGTAATGGCGTTCTTTATAAAGTACGAATTCTGGTATAACTATCTTCACATTCTTAAATATCGCAATATACCTACCTATAGCGTGTCGAGCATATTCCGCCCAGACCAGGTGTTCTTTAAGTGGTATGGCTTCAGTTATGCTAAGGTGTTGAAATGCTTCACTCGCTTCTTTGTACAGAATGATGTGTCACGAGAGCTATTGGCAAAACTTGGCATCACAGATGTTGAAGTTGTTGGCGATACTCGCTTCGATAGAGTTTTGCAAATCAGACAGGTGTCAAAGCAGTTGCCTATCGTTGAGGCTTTCAAGCAAGATAAGAAAGTGTTTGTGGCTGGTTCGTCATGGCAACCTGATGAGGATATCTTCATACCTTATTTCAATGAGCGTAAGGATTGGAAGCTAATCATTGCTCCTCATGTGATAGGTGAAGACCACTTGACACAGATTCTCTCTAAGCTAAATCGCAAGGCTGTGAGATATACGCAGACTACTCCTGAAGAGGCTGCTAAAGCTGATGTTCTTATAATAGATTGCTTCGGATTGCTGTCGAGCATATATCATTATGGTGAGATAGCATATGTAGGTGGAGGCTTTGGTGTAGGTATCCACAATGTGCTCGAAGCAGCAGTATGGAGCGTTCCTGTATTATTCGGTCCAAACAACCAACGCTTCCAAGAGGCGCAAGGATTGAAGAAGTCGGGTGGTGGCTTTGATTTCTCATCGGCTGATGAGTTCAAACACCAGATGGATATCTTCCTTTCTGATGATGGTGAAGAGATTCGTCGCACTGGTAAAGCCGCAGGCGAATATGTTGAAAGTTTAGCAGGCGCAAGCCAAAAGATTATAGATGCCGTCAGTTTCTGATGGCATCTTTTTTCTGTTCGGAAATAATGATAAATCTTTAGCTAATATAGGTAATGCATCCTTTATTATTATTTTGTATCTTTGCAAAGTGGCATACTTGCTTTGTACTATACATATAATAATCAAATATAAACAATAACAATGGAAACAATAAAAGATATGACTTTTGGTGGCGAACGTCCTTTGTTTGCTGCTCATGATGTGTGTTTAGATAATATCACTATCACAGATGGTGAGTCGGGAATAAAGTGCTGTAAGAATATCGAATGCCATAATTCTAAATTCTATGGTAAATATCCTTGGTGGCACGTAGACGGTTCTTTGATTACAGACAGCTATTTTGCTCCTGGTTCGCGTTCTGCTATCTGGTATTCAGACAATATGGTGATGAAAAACTGTGTTATTGATGGTCCGAAGTTCTTCCGCGAAATGAAGAACCTTGAACTTGAAGGTGTGGAGATTAATGATGCCGACGAGACTTTTTGGCGAATAAATGGGCTAAAATTGAACAATGTGAAGCTTCATGACGGCACATATCCTTTTATGTTCTCAAGCAATATCTATGTCGATGGCTTGGAGTCGGACAGTAAATATGTTTTCCAATACTGCAAGAATGTAGAGGTGCATAATGCCAAGATTACAACCAAGGATAGCTTTTGGGAATGCGAGAATGTTACGGTATATGATTCTGAACTTGATGGTGAGTATCTTGCTTGGCACAGTAAGAACGTGAAATTGGTGAGATGTCATATTAGTGGTGAGCAACCTCTCTGCTATATGGATAATGTCATCCTTGAGGATTGTACTTTCGACTCTGCTTGCGACCGTGCTTTCGAGGATTGTACTAATATCGATGCTAAGATAAAGGGCGGTATTACCAATATAAAGAATCCTGTCTCTGGACATATTTTTGCCGATTTCATCGGTAGCGTTACCATCAATGAGAATGTAAAGGCACCTAATAGTTGCATTATTAAAACAAAAGAATAATAACTATGGAGAAATTTGATTTCGATAAGCTTACTGCTCGCCGTGGCAGTAACTGCTATAAATGGGATGAGGCTGCTAACGACGAGGTGATACCTCTTTGGGTTGCCGATATGGACTTCGAAGTTGCTCCTGCTATCAAGGAAGCTCTTCGTAAGCGAGTAGAGCATGGTGTGTTTGGATATACCATGGTGCCAGACTCTTATTATGATGCTATCATCAACTGGTTTGACAATCGTCATGGTTGGCATATCAATCGTGATTGGATTCTGTATACTACAGCTGTAGTTCCTGCGTTGAGTTGTGCATTGAAGGCTTTAACTTTGCCTGGCGAGAAAGTCTTGGTACAGACTCCTGTCTACAATTGCTTCTTCTCAAGCATCGTTAATAGTGGATGTTTGGTAGAAGAAAATCGTCTGGTTAGAGATGGTAATAGCTATAGCATAGACTTCGAAGATTTTGAAAAAAAATGTAAGGATGAGAAGGTGACGGTCTTCGTTCTTTGCAACCCTCACAACCCAGCAGGTCGTGTGTGGACTGTCGATGAAATGGCTAAAATGAACGAAATATGCCAAAGAAATGGTGTGAAGGTTATTGCTGATGAGATACATTGCGAAATAGTGATGCCGGGATATAAATATATTCCTTTTGCTTCTGTTAGCGATGACTGTCTCGCAAATAGCGTAACTCTACTGTCGCCTACTAAGGCCTTTAATATTGCAGGCTTGCAGATAGCGAATATCGTTTGTAGCGATGAAATCGTAAGAAAACGCATAAATCGTGCTATCAATATCAATGAAGTTTGCGATGTTAATCCTTTCGGAGTCGTGGCTTTGCAGGCTGCATATAATGAGAGTGCCGACTGGCTTGATCAGATGAATGCCTATGTCTACGACAACTATATAGAACTAAAGAGTTTCTGCCATGAGTATCTTCCTAAGTTGGAAGTTCTCCGCCTTGAAGGCACATATCTTGCTTGGGTAGATGTAAATGCTCTTGAGTTTACTACCGATGAACTTACACAGTTTCTTGCTGATAAAGCCAACGTGATGGTTAACAGCGGAACTATGTATGGTCAAAAGGCTGGTCAGGGATACATCCGTATCAACCTTGCTTGTCCACGTCAGCGTCTTCGTGAAGCTCTCAATCGCATAGGCAGACTTCTTGCAGAATATATGATTGACGACATAGAGGGATGCCCGATGTAAATCTGTATTCCAGTTTTTGAGGGATTAAGAACAAAATTAGCCTACTCATATCCTTTGTAAAATAATGAATATGGGTAGGCTTTTTTTTATTTTTTTTTTGAGGAATCTCGTATATGCGTGCGTATTAATGTTTAGATATATCTAATTTGTTTGAATAAAATTAAAAAAGTTATATAACAATTAATTAATTTACTTATGAACTACCGCTTTTCTGAACTAACTAAAAAGACGTTGATGTCTTTCAGTATGGTAGCCTTGTGTGGTGGGTTCGCAGCTTGTACGGACGACTATGACCTTGATGACCCCGGAAATTATCCGAGTTGGCTTGGTAATAGTATTTATGAAGAGCTAAAGAATCCTAACTCTAAGGTGCTAACCGGTACATTTAACAACTATGTCAGACTTATCGATGACTTAGGCTATGCGGAAACCCTTGGCAAAACAGGTTCTAAAACCATCTTCCCTGCCAACGATTCTGCATTTGCTCGATTCTATGCTAACAATTCGTGGGGTGTAACCAAGTATGAGGATCTGACGAAGGCGATGAAGAAACTCCTTCTCTACAACTCTATGCTTGACAACGCCATTCTCGTAGAGATGCTTTCTAATATTTCTATTGAGAACAATTCAAATGTTGCATCAGGAATAGCATTGAAGCACCAGACAGGTATCAACGTTATTGATTCAATTACTCATTTTTATGGTCCTGTGGGTCTACCACAGAACAACAGCTATTGGGATAAATATCGCAGCACGGGTATTGATCTCGTAATGGATGCCACTCGCCCTATGATGGTACATTTTACCGCAGAGCAGATGACAGCCAATGATATTACTACAAAGGGTGCTGAGAGCGACTTTGCTATCATCACAGGCTCGGAGTATGATGACTCTAAGCAAACTGCTTACATCTTCCGCGATCGTATCCTTAATCCGGACGTTACTTGTAAGAATGGTTATATCCACCAGATGGAGGATGTTATTGTTCCACCAGGCAACCTCGCTGAGATGTTGCGTACAAATGGCGAAACTAATTATTTTAGTCGTATGCTCGATCGTTTTAGTGCGCCTTACTATGTAGCTGATGTCACAAATAGCTATAATGACTATGCTGTTGCCAATGGTGAAGTTCACAAAGACTCCATCTTTGAGAAAGCGTATATGAATACACGCACAAACAGTATCGATCCAAATGGTAAGACTTTGAACAGTAGCGACCTCCTTCCTTACGATCCAGGTTGGAATGCATACTATACCACAGGTACCAACAGTCAGCTTAGCGATATCGCAGCTATGTTTGTGCCTTCAGATAAGGCTATGGAGAAATATTTCTTGCCAGGTGGAAGTGGTGCATTCTTGATTGAGCAGTTTGGTAAGAAGAAAAACAATGTTGAAAACCTTATGGAGAATATCGACTCCATTCCAAAGAACATTGTTCAGGCTTTCGTGTCTATGCTTATGAAGTCTTCTTTCATAGCTTCTGTACCAAGCAAGTTTGATAATGTGACAGACGACTCTAACGACCCAATGGGACTTTCGACAGACGTTATTGAGAAAAAGGATGGCAAGTACAATGTTAAGATTGCAAACAATGGTGTAGCCTATATATTAAATAAGGTGTTTGCACCTAATAAGTATGTCGCAGTTTCGGCTCCAGCTCTTTTGGCTAATGATATGCGAGTTATGAACTGGGGTATCCAAAATGACAAACTAAGAAATGCACCTCTTGGCTTGGGTCTTAACTTCTATGCTTATCTCCTTGCTATGGATGCCAACTACGGTTTGTTTATACCAACAGATGCTGCATTCGATAACTATTATGTAGACCCACAGTCGTTGGTTACACAGCCTCGTGTGCTTCACTATTATTATAATAGTACCAAGAATCCATATATTTTCTGTTCTGCCCGTGACTTCGATCCTGCAACAGGTACAGTTAGCGAAGATAGCACTTTGCTTAGTGGCTCAAACTTCCCAATAACTCAGTTTATTGATATTTTGAATACACATACTGTTGTGCTCAATGCTGGCGAAACTATGGGTGCTAATCACTATTATAAAACAAAGAATGGTGGTGCCATCTATTTTGATGAGGCTAATCAGCTTGTTAAGGGTGGTGCACAGATTGATAATGGTCTTCATGTTTCTAAGTTTATTAAAACTTACAACCAGAAGAACGGTCGCACATATGCCATTGACCACATTATTCAGATGCCACAGAATTCAGTATATAAGACCCTTTCTGAAAATAATCAGTATAAGGAATTCTTTGCACTCTGCAATGATGACCGTGGTGATGAGATTCGCGAATTTGCTGGTATATCAACAAAGAAAATTGATGGATCTGCCATTTCTCCTATGACTCGTTTCTATACATTCCGCTCAGGCAAGGGATGTTATGGTCTCGACTACAACGTGAACTATTTCAGTTCTTACAACTATACCGTATATGCTCCTAACGATCAGGCGATGAATGTTGCTTATTCTAAGGGATTGCCTAAATGGGATGATCTTGAAAAATTATATAAGAGTGTTGTAGACCTTGAGGATAATGCAGAAAATGAACAGCTAAAGACTAAGGTCAAGGCAGAACTCCTTGCCAAGGTTGAGGCTATCAACGATTTTATTCGTTATCATTTCCAGAATAACTCTGTTTATGTTGATAATACTGTTAGTGGAGGAGAGTATGCTACTGCATGTTCCGATACCCTCGGTATTGCCTTTAAACTTAATGTTAAGGGTGGCTCAAAGTCGTTTACTGTTACCGATGCTGCCAAGCAGAACGTTATTATTAAAGAAGACCCAAACAAGATGTACAATAAGATGACACGTGATTATGTGTTCAAGGTCGACCCTAAGGATCCTCGTACACTTCTCTCCAACGAAATCTCTACATCTTCGTTTGCTGTTGTTCACGAAATATCAACTCCTTTGTGTCCTTACCCAAGTGGTCGCTATGATGGCATGTGGGCTTCTACCAATGCCAAGAAGAGACTCGTGGGACACAGAAACTGCTACTTGAAAAAGCAGAAAGGTATGTATAGGAAATAATAGAAACCACGATTATGAAAACAAACAAGATAAAATACCTGATACTCGCAGTTTTTGCAATGGTTTCTACCTTTGCTTCTGCACAGGGAATACGTATCTCAGGTACCGTTATGGCTCCTGATGGACCGGTGATGATGTGTAATGTCACCGAGCGTGATGCCAACAACCGTATCGTGTCGGCTTCTCAAACCGATATCAACGGTAACTTCTCTATGGAAATCAAGAGCAAGGCCAATAAACTTCAAGTTTCATATATTGGATATAAAACAAAGACTGTGCCTATTGGCGAAAAGACAGAGTTCGAAATCCAATTGGAAGACCAACAGACTTTGAAAGAAGTCGTTGTCGTTGCTAAGAAGCGTTTCAGCCATGGCGGTCTTGCTATTCCTGAGAATGAGGTATCTGTTGCTTCTCAGACTTTCGATATGAGCAATGTTGAAGGTCTTGCCTTTACATCTGCCGACGAGGCTCTTCAGGGTCAGATTGCAGGTCTTGATATCGTTGCCAACTCTGGTAACCTTGGTGCTGGTACATCAATGCGTTTGCGTGGTGTTACTTCTATCAATGGTAGTGCAGAGCCTCTGATTGTTGTCGATGATAATATCTTTGATAACCCAGACGAGACTTTCGACTTCCAGAATGCTAACGAAGAAACTTACGCTTCTTTGCTTTCTATCAACCCACAGGATATCGCAGATATTCAGGTGTTGAAGGATGCTGCTGCTACTGCTATCTGGGGTTCTCGTGGTGCTAATGGTGTAATCCAGATTCGTACAAAGCGTGGTGCTCGTGGTAGTACAAAGGTTGACTACTCTCTCCGTGTGCAGGCAAGCTGGCAGCCTACTGGCTACAACCTGCTCAATGGTGACGACTACACCATGATGCTCAAGGAGATGTACTACAACCCATCACAGAGTGCAACTTCTACAACCAACATCAACGAGATTAACTACAATAAGTCATGGGCTGAGTTTGAAAACTGGAACAACAATACTGATTGGGTGAAGGAGGTTTCTCAGACCGGTTGGAGCCAGTACCACTATCTTACTATTTCTGGTGGTGGTGAAAAAGCCAACTTCCGTATCTCTGCAGGTTACGACCATCAGAATGGTACCATTATCAAGCAGTCTATGGACCGTTTCTCTACTAAGTTGTCTCTCGACTACTTTGTGAGCGACCGTATCACATTCCGTGTTACCTTCCCATTGACATACACCAGCAACAACCGTAACTACGACGATGGTATCCTTGGACGTGCACAGAAGATGGCTCCAAACATGAGCATCTATCGTCAGAATGCTGATGGCACAGATACCAACGAGTATTATGTAATGTTGCCAACAGGTAAGGATTATGTAGGTTCTATAGTTCCTAACACTTCTTCTAAGGAGTTGGAGGATATTCGCAACCAAGGTAACCCTGTCGCTATTGCTAATTTGGCTTGGCGTAAGGAAAAGACATATCGTATTTCTCCAGAGTTTAAACTCGACTATAAGCTCCTTGGTACAGACGATACCAAGACCATGCTCAACTATACAGGTTTGGTCTATATGGATATCTATGCATCGAGCACACCTAAGTATTGGCCTGCAGCCCTTTCTACTAAGTCTTGGGATGATGCCAACTACAATCGCAACGAGTCTAACGAGTCAAACTCTCTTGGCTTCACCACTCGTCATACTTTGACCTTCACTCCTGCATTCCACAACAAGGATCTCTATGCTACAATGTTCGGACGTTGGGAAATGACTGTTGGTAACAACAACCGACAGAACAAGGTATTGCTCAATGTGCCTAATGGCGTAGAATCTTCAGATGTGCAGGGTGGTAAGATAGACGGAATGTCTTCTGGTAATGGTCAGTGGCGTTCTATGTCAGCATTGTTAAATAGCCACTTCTCTTACAAGGGTCGCTACTCACTTGGATTCTCTCTCCGTGCCGATGGTACAACCAAGTTTGGTGACTCTAAGAAATGGGGTTACTTCCCAGGTGTTTCAGCTCGTTGGAATATCAGCGACGAAGGCTTCATGAAGTGGTCTAAGAAGTGGTTGTCTATGCTTTCATTCCGTCCATCATGGGGTATCGTAGGTCATCAACCTGGTAGCGAATACTTGCAGTATGCTAAGTATGCTTCTTATGGAGTGTATGGTCAGACGGGTTCTACCGATGGTGTTACATATCTTGAGGCTCTTCAGCTCAACAAGCTTCGTTGGGAAAAGACCACACAGATAAACCTTGGTGGTGACTTCTCGTTCTTCAACGACCTTATTCGTGGTGACTTCAACTACTACTATAAGAAGACCAAGGACCTCTTGATGTCTAATGTCCGCATTCCATCAACCAATGGTTTCGGTACTCTTGCTTGGAGCAATGTTGGTGATATGGAGAACAAGGGATGGGAACTTAATGTTGAGGCTAACAAGTTTATTAGAGTAGGCAAATTCTCTATGAGTGCAAACTTCAATATTTCTCAGAACTTCAATAAGATTACCGCAATGGACGAGAGCGTGCTCGAGTCTATCAACTCTGAATGGAAAGCCGGTGAGCGTGGTTCGTACCTTAACCGTATTCAGATAGGTAACCCTCTTGGCTCTATCTTTGGTTTGAAATATAAGGGCGTTTACCAGTACACCTACGAATACCTTATTAATATGAAGGAACGTAACAAATGGACTGGCGAACAACTTCGCGACTATATCAACAAAGAATTCCTTCCAAGTGGCAAGACTGCTCCTATCGCTATCGACAAGGATGGTAAGGTGTTGATGGGTTCTACAGGTGAGCCTATTCGTCAGGTCTACAACTTCAAGGATGGTAGTTCTACATACAAGTTCCAGGGTGGTGATGCCATCTATGAGGATATCAACCACGATGGTCAGATCAACTCTCTCGACATTGTTTACCTTGGCAACTCTAACCCTAAGGTGAATGGTGGTTTTGGTTTCAACTTCTTCTGGGGAAGCAGTTGGTCATTGAGAACCTCATTCAGCTATCGTTCTGGCATCAAGGTTATAAACAAGGCAAAGATGGGACTTGAGCAGATGTTTAATGCTTACAACCAAAGCTCCGCTGTTAACTGGCGTTGGCGTAAGAATGGTGACGTGACAATGATACCACGCGCTATGTTCAACTCTGCTTACAACTTCCTTGGTTCAGACCGCTATGTAGAGGATGCTTCATTCGTTCGTATGAGCTATGTTCAGCTTTCATACAATTTCGACAAGAAGTTCCTTAAGTCTATAGGTCTTCGCCGTTTGCAGTTGAGCCTCTCTGGTCAGAACCTCCTTTGCTTCTCTAAGTATAGTGGAAGTGACCCTGAGCACTCAGCAGGTGGATGGGGTATTGCAACCGACAACTCACAGACTCCACGTAGTAAGTCAGTAACGATGAACATTAATGTAGGATTCTAATAACTGTGACATTTATGAAAGTCAATAATAAAATAAAAACGATTGCTGTTGCTGCTCTTGCCGTTTTGGGCATGTCAAGCTGCAATGATTTCCTGACCATCTATCCAACCGATAAGACTATCGGTCAGGAATTCTGGAAGACTAAGGATGATGTAGAGCGTATGGCTACAGGTGCCTATGCCAACATGTTGTCTTCTGGTATTCAGCGCCGTGCCATCATCTGGGGTGCATATCGCTCAGATGAGTTGGTAAAGAACAAATTGTATGACAATACCGACCTTGATAATATCTCGGCAGTAAACATGTTGCCAATAAATGGTTACAACTCTTGGGGCGATTTCTATAGCGTTATCAACCGTTGCAACATTGTGCTAAATCATGCTAAAGATGTTATGGAGATAGACCCTGAGTTTACACAGGGCGACTATACCACAGTGCGTGCACAGATGCTCGCATTGCGTTCTCTTTGTTATTTCTATCTCGTTAGAACATTCCGTGATGTTCCTTACACCACAAAGTCTTACGAGAGTGATGATATGACAGAGATGTTGCCACAAACAAATCCTGATAGCGTTCTTCAGTGTTGCATTGCTGACCTTGAAGAGTCTGAGAAATATATCCTTAAGACTGGCGCTTATGGTAATGGCAGTTGGAAGAATAAGGGCTATTTCACTCGTGATGCCGTAAATGCGTTGATGGCAGACATATATCTTTGGAGAGCTTCTATGACTCACAATGCTGCAGACTATCAGAAGTGTGTAGAATACTGTGATAAGGTAATCAGTGCCAAGGATCAATATTATAGAGAATATCATAATATGGGTGCAAGTGGCGACAAGTCGGATATCTACCATCTTACTTCAGGTTCGATGGCAGGACTTCTACTCTTTGGCTATACTGATGGTAATGCCCAAGAAAGTATTCTTGAGTGGCAGTATGATGGAACTTCAAACTGGAACTGGGGTATAGAGAACCTTTACTATATGACAGGTGATAAAGCCAATGACCATAAGACCTATAGTGAGGTTCAGGCTTCTTCAATCTTCAATATGTATGACGAAAATGCAAATACCGACAATAGTAATAAGGTTTACCATTCTAAGAACGACTATCGTTTTTGGAACAACTGCTATGAGGTAGGTAGTGAAGAGGCTTCTGCCCTTTATATCAGAAAGATGATTGGTTCACATAGCGGAACTATTTCTGTACTTTCGACTGCAGGAGCAGACCGTACTACAACCAGAAGTTTCTCCGACTTCCGCCAAAACTGGATTGTATATCGTCTTACTGATGTTATGCTTATGAAGGCAGAGGCTCTTGTTCAGTTGGCTTCATCTGATGAAGATGCAAACCTCACAAAGGCTTTCAATCTTGTTCAGGTGGTAAACAAGCGTTCAATGAGCACTACTGCTACCGATACTCTGAAAGTATCAGACTTCAAGACCGTTGCAGATATGGAGAAACTCGTTCTTGCTGAGCGCGAGCGTGAGCTTTGCTTCGAGGGCAAACGTTGGTTCGACCTTGTACGCTATTGCTATCGCCACATGGAGGGTGTAGATATCAAGAAGAAGATGGCAGAATCAACTTCTTGGCCTTCGCTCTATTCTCCAATGCTTAAGCTTGTAACAAGAAAGTATGAGAGTGGTGGTGATGCAGTTTCTTACAAGATGAAGAGCGAACCTTTCCTCTACTTCCCAATACAGCGTAGTGAGATAAAGGTAAACAAGCTGCTTGTGCAGAACCCAGTTTACTTTGATAAAGAAACAACAAGTAAAAATTAGTCACAATGAAAATGAACAACTATAAGAAGCTTATATGCAAGATTGCTGCTTTGGCTTTTGTGCCAGGCATGCTCGGCCTCACAAGTTGTAAGGAAGACATCGATGAGTCTAACCTCTACACCTTTACAGGCGAGACCATTGAGGACTATCTTGCTAATCGTCCTGAGAAGTTCAGTAGCTTCAACTATATATTACAGCGTTCTGAGCTCGATAAATTGTTGTCGGGTTATGGCACCTACACTTGCTTCGCTCCAGACAATGAAGCTGTAGCAGCCTATATCGATAGCTTGTATAATGACAATACCAACAAGGAATTGCCACACAATGGTATGACCGAAAACTCTCTTGAGGGTTTGTCTGACTCTTTGTGTAATGATATTGCTAAGTTCCATCTTGCTTCAACCAAGGTAATGGCTATCAACATGGAGAATGGTATGACCATCAACACCATGCTTGGTCGTGATATCAATACCAGTATCGACTCTGTCTCAGGTAAGACCATTGTTAATTCATATTCGCTTATCACAGGTATGGACAACGAGTTGGAGAATGGTGTGCTTCATGAGATCAACCATGTAATTCGTCGTTCTAACTTGCTCGTTGCAGGTGAAATGGAAAATCACAAAGACCTCTCTATCTTTGTTGAGGCTCTTAAGCTCACAGGTCTTGCAGACTCTTTAACTCAGCAGAAGCGCAAGCTTACAGCTCCTGCCAACAACTTTAATTTCTATACTCCAGAGAATGCAGTACTGGGTTATACCATTTTTGCAGAAACCAATACTGTACTTGCTCAGAATCAAATCAACGATATCAACGACCTTATTGTACATGCAAACAAGGTGTATGGTAGTTGTGCAGCGCAAGGCTCAGGATGGTATGACTACTATCGCAACAACAATATTCAGGTTAGCACAGGCAACGACTATGCTAATCCTAATAACTGCTTGAATATGTGGGTGCGCTATCATATCTTGAAACAGCGTGTGCCATACGACAAGATGGTATATAGTTGGAACGAAACTTCCAAGGTGCCTCTCTACGAGTATTATGAGACAATGCTTCCTATGACCCTTGTTAAGGTTATTCGTAGTTCTAAGGCTGGAGCGGGTAAAATCTTCCTCAACCGCTATGAGGCTAACAACACTCTTACCGATCAGCGTGGTGAACTTGGAACACCTGGAATGCATAATGTGGTGGATGACCATTCTGGTATAGAGATTACCAAGCAGAATATTCAGGCTTTGAATGGTTATATTCATCCTATCAATGGTATGCTTGAATACGAAGAGTGGGTGCCAAAGGGTGTACTCAATGAGCGTATCCGTTTTGATGTGACATCTTTGACCAAGGAACTTGCTTCTGCCAATCTTCGTGGTGCTACAGGTAAGGAAATTACTGCATTGAATGGAGGTAAGACTGGTACCGATGGTAACCTTGGCGGCGCTTATGTACGTCTTCCTATCGACTTCTCTGATAATATGGTAATTTATAATGGAGAGTCTACCCGCCTTTACTATTTGGGAGGTCGTGAGAATAATTGGAAAAACTACCAGGGAGATGAGTTTAATGCTAAGGGTAATGTAGACCTTGCATTCCGTTTGCCTCCTGTTCCTGATGGAACATACGAACTAAGATACGGTTTGTCTACTAATGATAACCGTGGTATGTATCAGTTCTTTATAGGAGAAGGTACTAATAACCGCACCAAGATGGAGGCTCTTGATATTCCTCTCGATATGCGAGTTCAACCTAAAGATAACGCAGATGGTTCGCCTGATACACAAACTGGTTGGACAAACTATAAGAAGATGGATGATATGGGTCTGGAAACAGATATCGCAATGCACAATCTTGGATGGATGCGTGGACCTCTTGCTTATACTATGAACAAAGGCGGTAGCGACGTGGCTCGTGGACTTAAAGAATCTTTGAGAAGAGTTATTGCACGTTTGGAGATAAAGCAAGGCACATATTGGCTCCGTGTAAAGTCAGCTCTTGACGACGACTCTCGCCAGATGTACTTCGACTATCTTGAGCTCGTTCCTGTTAATGTTTACAACAACCCTCGCTATCTTGAGGATATGTATTAAAATTAGAAATTATGAAAAATAATATGATATTTAACACAGCAAAAGTAGTCATGGCGGCCCTCACATTGGGCGCCATGACCACAGCCTGCTCTGATTGGGACGACCACTACGATGCTAATGGCATTGTGACTGGTTCTGCCACTTCTACCTTGTGGGAGAATATCTCTGCCAATAAGAACCTGTCTGATTTCGCAGCTTTGGCTAAGAAAGCAGGCTATGATCAGGTGCTTTCCAATCCACAAACATATACTGTTTGGGCTCCTCTCAATGGTTCGTTCGACTATGAGACCCTAAACAACATGGACCTCGCTACCATGAAGAAGCAATTCATGCAGAACCACGTAGCTCATTTCAATTATCCTGCTTCAGGCTCTGTCGATAAAAGCGTATACATGATAAACGAGAAAATGAAGAAGTTTGTTGGTAATGGCACATATACCATGGGTGGCTTAGAGCTTGTTCAGCCAAACATTCCTAACAGCAATGGTACACTCCATGCTATCAATGGCAAACTCGACTTCGGTTTCAATATCTATGAGAGTATCAATGCCAACGACTATCCTCTCGACTCTGTAAGTGCTTATTTCGCTAAGTACGACATGAAGTCACTTGACGTTGAGAATAGCGTAAAGGGTCCTGTCGTCGATGGTCAGATTACATATCTCGACTCTGTGCTCGTAGAGTATAATGCTTTGGCAAACAATATGAGGGCATATATCAATAATGAGGATTCTAACTACACTATGATTCTTCCTACCAACGAGGCTTGGATTGAGAAGAAACAGTATGTTGATGCACTCCTTGATTATTTGCCTTCATACCAGTATACCAATACATTCTATGAGAAATATGATTCCATAAAGAAGAGTACCGAAAGAGATCTCGTGGATAATGCTTATCTCTCAGATTCTTTGTCTCATTTGCTTATGGTAGGCAATTTGGCTTTCAACAACAATCGTGGTGACAATGTTAAGCTCAACAAGTTGCAGACAGGTCAGACTCTTCAGACAGACTCGTTGGTATCTACAGTAGGCTTGAAGTTCTATTCTGAGGATGCTGCCGATTTGTTCAAGGATGCTAAGCGTATTGATAAGAGTAATGGTGCTGTTTGGGTAACAAACACTCTTGGCTTTAAGCCTTGGCATTATAAGGTGCCTATCAAGGTTGAAGGTGAATACGGTTCCAATATTGCAGGTACCTTTAAAGGCGATGTTTCTTATCTTACCATAAATGACGCATCAAGGAATGATACTGTAGAAGGCAGATTGTCTAACAATAGTTATGCAGAAGTTCGTGCAAACACAGCAACTTCAAATCCTGAAATCGACTATTATATTCCAAAGGTGTGTAAGGGAAAGTATGTATTATATATATGTGTAGCCCCATCTAACATTAATAAGAATACTTATCAGCCTTCAATGCTTCCTAATCAAATGCAGATTAAGTATGGTTATCATGAAAACAAAAACAACGTTGGAATGTATGTAGAAAAGACGCTTACAAGAAAAGTTTCTAATGACCCTACAAAGGTTGATACTATCAGAATAGGAGAAGTTGATTTTCCTTATGCTACAGTTGGTCTTGAGAAAGCTATGCCATACGTGCGTATTATGAGTAATGTAACCTCGACCAATCTTTCTGTGTTCGACCGTACTCTCCGCATCGACTACATCTATTTGATTCCAAAGGAACTCGATGATTATATTCAGCAGCATCCTGACTATAAGTGGGAAGATGAAAGTGATAAATAAGCAAAGTCTTAAGATTAAATTCCGAAAACAATGAAAAGAAATAATATTCTTTGTTTGAGCGTTGCCTTGGCTATGGGTTGTAGCACTGCAGCTTTTGCCCAAGACGATGCCTCATATTCTAACGGTGGAGCGGAGACAACTGTAGTAAAGCAAAAGTCTCAGGCAAAGCGTCCTACATATCCTACCAAAGAGGTAAAGGGTGTTGTTGTGGATGCTGTTAGCAAGACTCCTCTTGCAGGTATACAGATACAGACTCTCAACAACCGCAACTATGCAGCCATGACAAATAGCAAGGGCGAGTTCACCATCAAGGTGCCTACTTTTGCCACAGCTCTTTATGTTCATGCTCCTCAGTATCTGAGCCAGCAGGTTGCTATTGGTAATGGAGAAAATATTAAGGTGGTACTCATCGCTGACAAGTTTAAGCAGATGTATGAGAACTCTACCGATGTTACTGCCAACAGTACAGCTAAAATCAAGAGCACTACTTCGCAGACTGTAGAGACAGATATAGAAAACAACCTTGGTGCCGATGTTCGTACTATCACTCGCTCTGGTGGTCCTGGCTATGGCGCTGCTATGTTTGTTCGTGGTATCAACTCGTTGAATACCAATGCACAGCCTCTTGTTGTAGTTGATGGCGTGGTAAAGGATATGCAGGCAACTCGCAATTCTCTCCACTATGGCGACTACAACAACCTTATGCTCAATATCAATCCTGAGGATATCGAGAAGGTTACTGTTATGAAGAACGGTGCAGCTATCTATGGCGCAAAGGGTGCCAATGGCGTAATCCTTATCACTACCAAGCGTGGACACTCTATGGCTACACGCATCGATGCCAACGTAGGTGTAGGTGTAACATTGCAGCCACAGCTCCCTGATATGATGAACGCTTCGCAGTATCGTCTTTATGCTTCAGAGATGGTGGGAACATTCCCTAGCATCAACCATTTCGATCTTGATCGTTTGAATTTCCTCAACGACGATCCTAATGGATATTACTATAAAACCTACCACAACGATACCGACTGGAGCAAGGAGGTTTATCGTGAGGCACTGACACAGAATTATAATATTAATGTGCAGGGTGGTGACAACGTAGGTATGTACAACCTCTCGCTCGGTTATACCGATGGTCAGAGCACAGCTAAGGAGAATGGCTTCAACCGCTTGAGCGTACGTTTCAATACAGATATTCAGGTCGTAGGCAAACTCTCTACACGTTTTGATATGTCGTTCACCAAGGTTAATCGCAACGTGTTTGACAATGGTGCACCTGAGGATTTCACAACAGCGCCTGTTTCGTCTCCAACATTGCTTGGTCTCATCAAGGCTCCTATCCTCAATCCTTACACCTACAATCAGACAGGCCAGCTTACATCAACATACTCAAAGGCTGACGACTTCGTATCGTTGCTCAATTCAAACCTTACACTTGGTAACCCTACAGCACTTCTTGCAAATGGTGAGGGTATCAATAAAAACCGTGTTGAGAACACAGAGTTTAATGCTGTCATAGCTCCTAAGTATCAGTTCACCGACAACTTCTATCTTCAGGAGGTGTTCAGCTACGGACTTAACCGTAATTCACAGCGCTACTATCGTCCAACAGGCGGTATGCCAACCTTCCTTATCGATGGTATTGGTCGTGTGCAAAACATGGCTATGTCTCTCTTCTCTAAGGAAACAAGCGTGATGAGCGATACTCGTTTGCAGTTCACAAAGCATTTCGGTGCTCACTTCCTTGATGTATATGGTGGTTTGCGCTATACCTCTTTCGCCTTCGACAACAGTCAGCCTAAGGGACAGTATGCAAGTGCCGCTAACGATAAGACTCCTAACATCTCTAAGGACATGGAGTTCAAAGAGTCGTATGGTGTAGACGATTCATGGAAGAATATGTCATGGTATGCCAACATCGACTACAACTATCGCAACCTCTACTTTGCACAGGTGGCTATGTCGCTCGAGTCAAGTAGCCGTTTCGGTGAGAATGCTGATGGTTTGAGTCTCGGTGGTGTTAAGTGGGCTTACTATCCAAGCGTTCAGCTCGGTTGGGCTATCAGCAATGAGAAGTGGTTCCCTAAGACTTCTGCTCTTAACTACTTCCTCCTCAAGGCTGGTTATGATATCACAGGCAACGACGATATCAACAACTATGCAGCCCGCACCTCATTCCAGGTTATGCAGTATCTCAACAATACATCTGTCCACATGCTAAACAACATCGGTAACGACAAGATTACCTATGAAAAGACTGGTCAGTGGAACGTTGGTTTCAAGTCTTACTTGCTCAACAACCGTTTGGGCGTAGACTTCAACTACTATCAGAAGCACACCACAAACCTTCTTACTCTTAAGACCTTCGAAAACCCTGTAGCTGGTATCAACAACTATTGGAGCAACGGTGGTAGCATGGACAACCAAGGTTTTGAGGTTACTGTTACCACAAAGCCTGTTGTTTCTAAGGACTTCAATATCGAATTGGGCGCAAGCGTAGGTCACTATGAAAATAAGATTAAGACCCTTCCTAACGACGATAAACTTTATGTCGACGGAGTTAAGAATGCTCAGGGTTACACCTCATCTATATATGGTACCGACAATATCGCTACTATCGTAGGTCAGCCTGTAGGTAGCTTCTATGGCTACAAGACTGCTGGTGTGTTTGCTACAGATGCTCAGGCTAAGGCTGCTGGCAACAACGATTATCTATACTATCTCGACGAGACTGGTGCCAAGCAGTATTTCAAGGCTGGCGATATGCACTTCGTAGATATCAATAAGGATGGCAAGATTGATGAGGCTGACAAGACCATCATCGGTAATCCAAATCCTGATATCTATGGTAACATCTTCGGTAGCGTGATGTGGAAGAACTTCACTCTTACCCTTGGTTTGAACTATTCTTTGGGTAATGATGTTTACAACTATTCTCGTTCTGTACTTGAGTCGGGAAGCAACTTCTATAACCAGACAATAGCAATGGCAAACCGTTGGCGTCATGAAGGTCAGGTTACCGATATGCCACGTCTTAGCTACGGCGACCCTATGGGCAATGCTCGCTTCAGCGATCGTTGGATAGAGGATGGTAGCTATCTCCGCCTCAAAACAGTTAACATCTCTTACAAGGTGCCTGTCAAGGGCGATTGGATTCAGGGACTTACCATCTGGGCAGAGGCTAACAACCTCTTCACCATCACCAAGTATCTTGGTAGCGACCCAGAATTCTCTGCTGCTAACGGTGTGCTCTATCAGGGCATCGACCCAGGCAACGTAGCTCTCAGCCGTACATTCACATTCGGTATGAAGATTAACCTCTAAACACAGTGCAACAATGAAAAAACTATTAATAATAGCAGCAATCTTCGGAATGTTCTTCACTACGACTTCGTGTGAAGACATTCTCGAAACAGATTCGAGCCAGCTTGTATTCAATCCTTCTTTGGATCAGAAGACCGACTCTATGTACTACACTCTTGCCATGCTCAAGGGTGTACAGATGGCAATAGACCAGAATGTGCTCATCAACGAAATGCGTGGTGACCTCACATCAACTACTGAGTATACAGAAACTGCACTTCGCGAACTCGCCAACTTCACCGCTGGTGCCAACAATAAGTACGACTCTGCATACGTATACTATCGTATCATCAACAACTGCAACTACTATATCGCTCACCGCGATACCATGCTCATGACAGGTAGCCACAAGGTTGCCATCCCTGAGTATGTGCAGGCTCTCAGCATCCGTGCTTGGGCTTACATGCAGCTCTGCAAGAACTATGGTACTGTAGACTTCTATACCACACCTATCACCAGCATCTCTGAGGCTAATGCGCCTAAGGAGAAGAAGGATATGAAAGGCGTGCTCGCAGCATTGGCTCCAGAGCTTGCTATGTATAAGGATATCGAGGTGCCTAACTATGGCGACATTGATGCTGGTAATACCAACTTCGGTGTAACCAAGAAGTTTAGCTCTAAAAAGATTATGTTCCCTGCACTCCTCGTGCTTGGTGATATGTATCTTGAGTGCAACGAGTACGAACAGGCTGCCACATACTATACACAGTATCTTATCAACAATAAGAAGCCTGCTTATGGATATTTTGCTATGCCAGATAGAAATTTCTCTTATCCTAACAAGCTCTCTGTGCCAAGAAGTTATAATTTCGTATTTAATGACTTATGGGGAAATATGTTCAACGTGTCTCCAGACAGAAATGAGAATATCACAGTTGTGCCAATGGCTGTAAATTCATTGAAGGGAACTGTTACAAAACTTCCTAAGCTCTTTGGTTACAACTATTATACTACTGATGTCGATACCACCGACAACAAGTCTCAGACTTCTGGTAGCACAATGTATATCCTTGAGCGCGAGATTGAGGCTTCAAGCCAGTACTATAATCTTTGCAATCAGCAGGATTGGTACTATAAGCCATCATCAGACTATCTTGAGGTTCTTACCACTCGTCTTGGTGATATCCGTCGCTACTATACTGTTCAGAGCGCTACAAAGGACGATTCTACATATAATCGCATAACAAAGTATGATGGAGGTAATGTCTACATCTATCGCGTAGCTACCGTTTATATGCACCTTGCTGAGGCTCTCAACCGTATGGGCTATCCTGATGCTGCTTTCGCTATCCTAAAGGATGGTATTTCTGAGACTTCGTTGGAAGAGGCTGCATATCTTCGTCCTGAGACAAGAGAACTTCTCACTACTAAGTTCCCATTCTTGTCGGAGGAGTATAAGAACTTGTTTGCAAACTCTTATGGTTTGCATTATCGTGGTTCAAACAGAACTAATGGCAAGGAGTCTCCTTATCAGATGTCAACCATCGTTGGCAACAAACTTGCTGAACTTGCAGCACAGGGCGTGACAGTAGGTGAAACATTGAATGATACCATCAATGCTGTCGAGGATTTGCTTTGCGATGAGTATGCTATGGAGTTTGCCTTCGAGGGTACTCGCTTCGGTGACCTCACCCGTTTGGCTCGCCATAAGAATGCTGATGCTACCTATGGTGCTAACTATGGTGGTCAGTGGCTTGCTCGCAAGCTTGCCCACAAGAATGTTGCTAAGGATCTCACCGATGAGCAGAATTGGTATTTACCAATGAAGTAATTGCCCATGCGGTAATAATGTAAACAATACAAGTAAGAGCATGTCGAAAGGCATGCTCTTTTTTTTGTGTTAGCTCTATAATGACACTTTCAGTTTTCATTTCTTATACTTTATACTTATTCTACGTCACGCATTTTTACTATTTATGTTAAAATTTGAAGTTTTATAGCAAAAATCCTTGTTATAAAATAATTAATGAGTAAATTTGCAAAACCTAATAACAAATTTAACTATTATCGTTGTTTATAGGCTCATCCGTGAGCATAGGTTTCATTACATCATGATACGGCAGGTTACAGATAAATACCAAGCTATCAGCGCAACATATGAGGAGATGAGAAGTTCTCTATTCTCTATATTTCGTCAGGTCAACATCCCTGAAGAGGAATGCAAAGACTTGGTGCAGAATGTGTTTGTGCGCTTGCTTTCTATCGATACCCTGCGCCTTGAAACAGTTAAAGGCATTACTGCAACTATAGCTTTGCGTATGCGAACAGACTATCTTCGCCACAGAGCTTTTGTGCGCAAGATGTATTCTGATGTTGATACAGCCGATATCTTTGACTATGGCTACCACGATACTTCATTAGATACTGCAGAGCTTGCATCCAACGAGATGAAAATTGTGGAAAGCATGAGCAATAAGAACCGAAAGGTATACGAGCTTAGCCGGTTTGAAGAACAAAGCTATAATGAGATAGCCGAAATCTTGAACATGAGCTATCGCTCTGTAGAATCAAGATTATATAGAGCAAGAAACGAAGTCAGACAGACTCTTCGCAAAGTCTATGGCATGTGATGCCATTATAGACTCAAACTCTCTACCTACCATCGGATTTGCTCCGGAATTTAGAAAATTTAAATGCTACCTCGCTACTTTTATGTAGCTACCTAATATATAATAAGGAGTAAAAATACTCCGAAAAAACAAGTGTAATAAAACACTATAACTAAATAACTATTGTCTAACTTAACTGTTTAAGCTTATGAAACAATTTTTTCGTTTCGCAGCTGTAGCTGCTGCTGCAGCACTTTCAAGCTCTACAGCCCTTGCTGGTAATTGGGTGGTGCCTGCACCTACTAATGGTTTGGCACTTGCTAACCTCACCACCAAGGACACCGTTTACGTATGGAACGTAGGCCAAAAGGCTTGGATTAACAGAGGAGAGTCTTGGGGAACCCAAGCTGTCGTTAATGCCTCTTCAGGTATCAGGTATGTCGTTAAAACCAGTATGGAAGAGAAGGCTGATGCAGCTGTACTCTCTGATGGTCGTTATTATCTCTATGGAGTAGAAACTGGTAAGGGTAATCACTATCTAAAGCGTATCTCTGATGCAAAAACTGGCACAGAGCATAAAACAGCATTCGTAGATGGTCCTAACACTAGTGGAACAACGATTGAATGGACTATTACCGACCTTGGTGGCAATGTTTATGCTATTTCTCGTCCAGAGACTTTCCAGGATGGAGCTGAAGGCAATGATGCTGATGCTAATTGGGAATATGTTCCTGGCGAATATCTTGGTGTAAACCTCACTCACGACCGTCTGTGGGATGGTAAGACATGGCAAGAGGCTGGTAAAACAGAACAGCCAAATACATACGCTCTTTGGTTCGACGTTGCTATGGGCGACGACGCTAAGTGGATGTTTATTTCTGCTGCTGACTATGAGGCTTATTGTTTGAAACCATCTCTTAAGGATATACTCGAGAAGGCTGAGGCTATAGGCGTTACAGACTTTGCTGCCGAGGAGAAAGTTTTCAACAATGGCGCTGCTACAGTAGAGGATATCCATAATGCTGTTAAGTCTTTGAATAATAAGATTGCAGAATTGGTAGATCCAGAGAATCCTGTAGATATGACTTCTAACATTGTAAACCCTGACTTTAATGGTGAGACTATTTCTGGATGGACTTCTACAACAAAGGCTCAGAACAATTGTACTGCTAATAACGTTGCAGACGATCCTGCTACTAACCCTGATAAGGCTTTCGATGGCAAGTTCTATGAGAACTGGAATCCTACAGCTTATACAGGAAAGATGTATCAGGAAGTAAAGGATTTGCCTAATGGCGTTTATAAGTGTTCTTTGGCAGCTTTCGTTAATACATTGGATCTTAAGAATGCTGTTAATCAGAAGCAGTATGTATACTTCAATGATACAAAGTTGCCTTTGACAACAACAAATGCTAAGGTTTATACTAAATGCATCGATGTCGCAAATAATACTATCGAGATGGGTCTTGCTCAGGATTCGGCTATTGCTAACTGGATGGGTCTTGACAATGCAAAGATTGAATACTATGGCTCTGGTCTTAAGTCTTATAAGTATATCACCACATCTCTTAAGTCTGTTATCGACGAAATCGAGGCAAGTGACGAGACTGTAAGCACTATCTATACCAAAAAGCTTCTTGGTTTGATTGACGAGGCTAATGCTGCTACTACTAAGGAACAGGCTTTGGCTATTTATGCTAAGGCTACGCTTGCAGTTGACGAAATCCACGCAAGCGTTCAGGCTTATAAGGATTTGGCAGCTCTCTACGCGCAGTGCGAAGATTGGGTGAGTGAGAATGGAAGCGATGTAGCTGACAAGGCTCTGAGCGTAATCGAAGAGATGCAAGGTAACACCGAGCTCTCTATCGAAGAAATCAATGCTTATATTGAAAAGGTAAAGGCTGACGTAGATACAGAGCTTAAGAATATGATGCAGCCAGGCGACGATGCTACTAAGTTTATCGTTAATCCTGGTTTTACTAAGGCTTCTGATCCAGATGCTGATGCTAATGCAGCTCAGGATTTCACTGGTTGGACTATCGAGGGTAAGACTCCTGGTGCAGGTGGCGATATAGACAAACGTCTCTGCGAGGTTTACGAAGGCGACGTAAATATCTATCAGGACTTGAAGGGTATCCAGAAGGGTGCTTACAAACTCGAGATTCAGGCATTCGTTCGTTCTAAGGGTGTTGAAGATGCTTACAATGAGTTTACTGCAGGTGCTGAGGATATCAAGGCTTGGATTTATGCTGGCGATAAGAAACAGAAGGTAAAGAGCATCTTCGGTTGGCATGCTGAGGGTGATGAAGCTCCTACCGAAACAAAATCATGGAGCAGCGTAGGTTCTGACCCAAAATGGTGGGTTCCTAACACTATGAAGACTGCTTATGAGGCAATGGCAATGGATCCTGAAAACTACAACAATGTGGTTTCTGCTCTCTGTGTAGATGGCAATTTGCGCATCGGTTTCGAGGCTAACGACCCTAACAATACTGGTTCACGCTGGTTGCTCTTCCACGACTTTAAACTCACATATCTCGGCAACGATGCTTCTTTGGTTAAGCCAGTTCTCGATGATATTATCGCTACTGCTACTGCTACAGCTGAAAAGCCAATGACAGCTACAGCTAAGACAGCTCTCACCGATGCTCTCGACGCAGCAAAGAAGGCTTCTGCAGGTACGGATGGTGACGCTATGATGACTGCTTTCTCTGCTCTCGCTAAGGCTAACGATGCTGCACTCGTAAGTGTTGAAGCATACGCAGAGTTGGATGCTGCTATCACTAAGCTTGGTGAAGAGATTGATAACAACACAGAGACTGCTTCTGCTGAGTCTTTGAAGGCTGCTCAGGACCTTCAGAAGGAACTCACTGACGCTGTTGCTGCTGGTTCTATCAAGAACGAGGAAGTTGGTGCTAAGATTACCGCCATCAACCTCGCTATCAATGCAATGAAGGCTGTCAACGGTTCTGACGATCAGCCTGCTGATTATACTTGGGCTGTTAAGAATCCTGACTTCGCTGATGGCAGTAAAAACTGGACTATCGTTAATGGTACTGCTAAGCCAGGTGTTGCTAACCAGGTAATGGAAGGCTACAATGGTACATTCAATGTTTACCAGGATATCGCTAACTTGCCAGAGGGTACATACGAAGTTAAGTGTCAGGGCTTCTATCGCTACGGTTGGGTAGACGAAAAGGGCTTGCAGGCTGCTTATGCTAAGGATTCTATCCAGCTCAATGCTAAGCTCTATGCTAACCTCGATTCTGTTTCATTGCGCGATATTATAGTTCTCGACGAAATGGCTCAGAGTGCTGAGGGTGACAAGTGGAAGACATTCTATGATACAAAGAACGACTCTACCGTTTACTATTTGCCAGACCAGCGCGAATCAGCTCGTATGCGTTTCGATGTAAAACTCTATCCTAACTCTCTCTACACTTATGTTGGTAAGGATGGTAATTTGAGAATTGGTTTCTGCAACAATAATACCGTAAATGGTGACTGGTCTACAGTTTCTGACTTCCAGCTCTTCTACCTCGGTACAGACAGCAAGCATGCTGAGTCTACTGGTATTGAGAATGTAAACAACGCTAAGGTTGTTGCTACACAATACTTCTCTATCGACGGTCGTCGCACTAATGGCCTCACACGTGGCTTGAACATCATCAAGTTCACCGATGCTAATGGTAAGACTACTGTTCGCAAGGTTATCGTGAAGTAAGATGTTTTAATTCAAATATAAAAAAGGAGCATGTCATCAAGGCATGCTCCTTTTTTATATATCTAATGATACTTGCCAAAGTATTACGTGATACTTTGCAAAGTAATACGTGATACTTGGCCAAGTATCACGTATTACTTTTTTAAGGGTCTTTAGCCTATACTGGAGCTTTAGGCATAAAGCCTGAGTGTAGTATGTAATAAAAAAAAGGATGAGGCCTATAATTAGGCTTCATCCTTTTAAATATGTCTTTTACAAATATATGTTTGCGAAAGATGTTTCTCTAACTAATTAGAGGTTTGGATTCATCTTTGTCCACTCAGCTACTGGAGGAACGATGCCAAGCTCTACGATCTCGTCGCGCATCTTGCAAAGGTGCTCGTAAGACTTAGCGAGAGAAGCGAGCTCCTCTTCTGTGCCTGTAGGCTCAGTGAAGTGAACACCAGTCTTGTCGATTGTAGTAGGCATAGCCATCATAACGTTCTTGAAGCCGAGCTTGTCGTGGTTTACATAGCAACCTGCTGGCAATGTGAACTTCTTACCACCCATAGCAGCCTCAATCATCTTAACAGCGTTGTAAGCTGGGCTCTGGAATGAGCTACGGCCACGAAGCTTGATGATGTTTGAACCACCCTGTACTGTGTGGTGCTTGATCTCTTCCCAACGCTCGTCTGAAAGACCCATCTCTGACAATGGCTTGCCGTCAATCTTAACCTGAGAAGCGAATACTGCCATCTGCTCACCGTGACCACCGTATGTGTGGGCGCCAGTAACCTTATCCTGCTGTACACCGAACTCAAGAGCCAAAGCCTGCTGCAAACGTGTAGAGTCGAGGGCTGCAAGAGATGTGAGCTGGTTTGGCTTCAAACCAGAGTGGATAAGAGCTGTAAGAGCTGTAACGTCAGCAGGGTTGAAGATAACAACTACGTGCTCAACCTCTGGACAATACTTCTTGATGTTGTCACCGAAATCGGCAGCAATCTGGCAGTTGCCCTTCAAAAGGTCCTCACGTGTCATACCTTCCTTACGTGGAGCACCACCTGAAGAGATGATGTACTTAGCACCTGTGAAAGCTTCCTCTGCGTTTACTGTATAGGTGAGGTTTGCACCTTCGAAAGCACACTGCTGCATCTCGTCGAATACACCATGAACACCTGGCTCATAGATATCGTAGAGGCAGATGTTAGGAGTTAGACCGAGCATCAAAGCGCTCTGAACCATGTTAGAACCAATCATACCGCCGGCACCGACGATCAAAAGTTTGTCATTAGTTAAAAATTCCATAACTACAATTTATTTGTTAAGTTGTTTATAAATATTCTATTTATATTATTCCTCCTTTGCTTTCCGAGCGCAAAGTTAATAAAAAATAAGATAAAAGAGTTATTAATTTATGTTTATCTTTTGTTGTTTATTCTTAAAGGCTGTATCTTTGTAAAGTAGAATTAGCAAATGATTACCTATGAACAATATTATCGTCGAAAGATTGTCGTTATTACGTGAAGTGATGAGGAGAGAGAAGCTGTCGGCTTTCATCTTTCCAAGTACTGATGCTCATAATGGAGAGTATGTTCCTGATCATTGGAAGTCGCGCGAATGGGTGTCAGGATTCAATGGTTCGGCAGGCACTGTGGTGGTCACGCAGAATGAGGCTGCTCTATGGACAGATTCCAGATATTTTATTGCAGCCGAAGAACAACTGCAGGGTACTGGCATAGTGCTGATGAAGCTAAAGATGCCTGGCACACCAACAATTCCAGAATGGTTGGGCAGAAAGCTTGTTTGCATAGATAGTCCAGAGGTGGGCGTCGACGGTATGGTGAACTCTATCAATACCGTAGAGGCGTTGCGATTTGAACTTAGACGTCAGGGAGGAATCACGCTACGTACTAATTTTGATCCGTTGCGGGATATATGGACCGTTCGTCCTGCCATCCCTCAGAATCCTGTAGAGATACACCCTGTGGAGTATGCAGGCGTGGATACTGCGGAAAAGTTGGTACAGATAAGAAAGTCGCTTGCACGTCAGCATGCCGATGGTATGCTTGTGTCTTCGCTCGATGATATTGCATGGATATTGAATCTTCGTGGCTCTGATGTTCATTGCAATCCGGTTTTTGTTTCTTATCTCCTTATCGGTCCAGTGACTGCTACCTTATATATTAATAAGGTGAAGTTGCAGAATGGAGTGGAGGAGTATCTCTGTAAGCATGGCATCAACATTGATGATTATCAGAATGTGAAGTCTGGAGTTAAGAAGTATGAAGGCTTTAGTCTGTTGCTCGACCCAGAGGAAACAAGCTATTCGGTATTCAAGGCTGTTGGCAATGTAGATGTGGTATGTCAAACTTCGCCAGTTCCTTATATGAAGGCTGTAAAGAATGATGCCGAGATAAAGGGATATCGCAGCGCGATGCTGAAGGATGGCATTGCGATGGTGAAGTTCTTGAAGTGGTTGAAGCCTGCTGTAGAAGCTGGGGGACAGACAGAAATGTCGGTAGACAGAAAGCTTACAGCTCTGAGAGCAGAACAACCATTATTTCGCGACATCTCTTTCGATACTATCGCAGGTTATGCCGACCATGGAGCCATTGTTCATTATGAAGCTACTCCAGAGACCGACCGAGAGTTGGAACCTCATGGTTTGTTGCTCTTGGATAGTGGCGCACAATATCAAGATGGAACAACGGATATCACTCGTACTATAGCCCTTGGACCTGTAAGCGAAGAAGAAAAACATGTGTATACCTTAGTGCTGAAAGGCCATATACAGATAGAACTATGCAAATTCCCTAAAGGCGCTGCAGGTACACAGATAGATGTCTTGGCTCGTGAGGCTATGTGGCGTGATGGTATGAACTATCTTCATGGCACAGGACATGGAGTAGGCTCGTATCTGAATGTACATGAAGGACCTCATCAAATTCGTATGGAATGGAAGTCTACACCTTTTGTAGAAGGAATGACAGTGACAGACGAACCAGGCTTGTATCTTGCTGGACGTTTCGGAGTGAGAATAGAGAATACACTTTTCGTAGAAAAATATAAGGAAACAGAGTTTGGCGAGTTCCTTAAGTTTGATTCCCTTACCCTTTGTCCTATCGATACTACACCTATTGATAAGTCGATGCTGCTGCAGGAAGAAATAGATTGGCTTAACGATTATCATGCTCGAGTTTACCGAGAGTTGGCTCCACATCTTAACGATGAAGAAAAAGTATGGTTAAAGGATGCAACGTTGCCAATTTAATGATGCATAGATTGCGTAAAAGTAAAAAAGTCTGCTAAAACTTTGGTAGATAGGAAAATAAGATGTAACTTTGCACCCGCAAATTGTGGACTCGTTCCACTTAATGAATGTTTAATCTAAAATTTAAAAGCAAAAAACAATGATTATTGTACCAGTTAAAGATGGTGAGAACATTGAGAGAGCTCTCAAGAAGTTCAAGAGAAAGTTCGAAAAGACAGGTGTTGTAAAGGAGCTTCGCGCTCGTCAGCAGTATGACAAGCCATCTGTTTTGAAGAGACTCAAGATGGAACACGCTATCTACGTACAGCAGTTGCGTCAGACCGAAGAATAAAAAATCTTCGAAAAAATTTGGTAGTTTGAATATATTTCCGTAAATTCGTTGCCGAAAACATATTGTTGAACGTCGGCATGATGATAGAAGAATTTTTGGACTACTTGCGTTACGAACGCAACCGCTCACCGAAAACGGTTAAAGAATATGAGGCTGACCTCATGGCTTTTGAGCGGTTTTTCCAAAATTTGGATACTCATCTCTCTTGGGAGTCAATAGACTCTGATATTATCCGCGACTGGATGGAGAGCATGATGGATAAAGGAAACAATGCCACGTCTGTCAAACGAAGGCTGTCGGCGTTGCGTTCCTTTTATCGTTTTGCACTCATGAGGGGAAAGGTTTATAAAGACCCAGCTCATGTCGTGGAAGGTCCTAAAGCAAGTAGACCATTGCCGCAATTTCTAAAGGAATCTGAGATAAACAGACTTTTGGATGATGTGGAGTGGGGAACAGATTATAAAGATGTACGTGCGCGTACCTTTATTATATTGTTCTATACTACGGGCATTCGTTTGTCGGAGCTGACAGGATTAGATGATATTGCGGTGAATCTCGAAGCAAAAGAGATTAAAGTTACCGGTAAGGGAAATAAACAAAGGATTATTCCTTTCGGACAGGAATTGAAAGAAGCTCTCGTTAATTATGTGAAACTCCGTGATGAGGTGGTGGAACGTAAGAGTGATGCTTTCTTCCTGACTGAAAATGGAGAACGAGTTAAGGCGGATGTGGTAAGACAAGAAGTAAAACGGTGTCTTTCGCTTGTCTGTACTTTGAAAAAGAAAAGTCCGCACGTACTCCGGCATACCTTTGCTACGTCGATGCTTAATAATGGTGCCAGTATAGAAAGTGTTAGAAAGCTGCTTGGTCATGAGAGTGCTTCTACTACAGAAATCTACACTCATACCACTTTCGAGCAGTTGAAACGAGTTTATAAAAAAGCCCACCCAAGGGCCTAACCTTTTAAAAAACGGAGGTAACTATGGAAATTAAGATTCAGTCGATCCATTTCGACGCTACCGAAAAGTTAGAGGCGTTTATCGAGAAGAAAGTCGCCAAGTTGGAAAAAACATTAGAAGACATTCAGAAAGTAGAGGTGCAATTAAAGGTGGTGAAACCTGCTACAGCATTAAATAAGGAAACAAGTCTTACGGTGACAGTTCCTGGCAATACTCTCTTTGTTGAAAAGACATGCGATACCTTTGAAGAAGGTGTTGATGAATGTGTTGATGCTATGAAGGTTCAACTTACCAAATTTAAGGAAAAAACAAGAAACAAATAAAAAAAGTTCCCAAAATATTTGTGGGAATAAAATAAATACCGTATCTTTGCAGCCGTTTTCCGACACATGCTATTACTGCGGTAATGGCTGCAAGGATTTGCCTCTTTAGCTCAGTTGGCCAGAGCACGTGATTTGTAATC
>ERZ773202.229-NODE-229-length-59523-cov-7.043771_pt1 | contig 59523 bp, 41 predicted proteins | sample MGYA00580998_ERZ773202 | MGnify/ENA primary metagenome ERZ773202 (study PRJEB29015, sample SAMEA2737803) | human gut metagenome | biome: human gut; feature: human-associated habitat; material: faeces | place: China | collected 2012 ...
GAGAGTTCAACTCTATCCACAAAAAACATAAAAACATCTTTTCTGTACCCCACAGCCACAAGCAATGCCGAAAGCCTTTGTTTTCAAGGGTTTCGGTTTTTATTTTTGTCAAAAACGAGAAAAACGAAAAAACCGCAGTTTTTCATTGGCTGTTTTTCCGTCTGCCAATGGAATTTATGACTGATGTCGTCCGCCTTTCAGGTGTACGGCTTGCTAATGAATAAGGCGGTCGTTACCCTGTTAATTCGTTCATTTAGGTGTGGTCAAGCAGCAATCGCACACTACCTCTATGCCATTTCTTATTATATAATTGCGGTAACAGGAGGTGGTTGTTTTGAAAGAACAGAAATATCATTTATACCTTTCCAAGGACGAATACAGCGAAGTGTTGCAATCGCTTATCCGTTTGAAGAACAGCCTGATAGCACAAGGCAGATACACGGACGCAGTAGATGATATTCTTTGCAAGGTGCTTTCAACCAAGAAAAGAAAGTTCAAAATCAAATATATCTGAACACGAATAAAGACCGCCTACATTTTTGTAAGCGGTCTTTGCTAATTTAGAGTAAGTTCGACAAACTGGAATTTAGATCATGATTCATATGGATAGTAGTGTTCTGCCTTCGACTGAAATTCACATAATTTTATTATTTTCATATCCTTATCAAAATCTGCTATTGTAACACCATCAAAGCCATCTATCTTACCATCATAATTACATCTGAAGTACCATTCAACAATTAACGTTTGGTTTTGCTCGAATATTCGCTTGATTGTCCATTCCAATACTTGTCCCTTATTATTCCAATTTTCAAACCATGTTACAATTTGTGATAAGCCATGATATTCAGGTCCATAGCATTCACTATACAAAGCATTTTCAGAAAAAGTCTGTTTTACAATCTCAACATCATTATCTAACCAAGACTGAAAATATTTCTTAATGACATCTACTTTCATATTATCCTCCACAAATTCAAATTTGTCTTTCTCTTAATTTCCTATTATACACCAAAATTATACACCAAAATTATGAATATTTCTACCCGCCGTCTATTGACCTCGATTACGAGGGAAATAGGCGGCTTTTTCTTTGCTTTTCCACGGCAGAAATTTGGCTGCCGCAGACAGGTAAGTCTTGACTAACAGCCAGGCAATCCAGTACAGTAAAGAGATAGAAATATATGGAGAAAAGGAGACCGACCGATGACGCTAAAAGAACTGGAAGTTGGCAAAAGCGCCGTAATCCGCCGCGTGGGCGGCGAGGGCGCGCTGCGCCAACATTTTTTGGATATGGGCATGATCCCCGGAGCAGAGGTAACGGTCATCAAGCTGGCGCCCATGGGCGACCCGATGGAAGTACAGGTGCACGGTTATGAGCTGACCCTGCGCCTGGCAGAAGCGCAACAAATCGACATTCAGCCCATTGGGCGCCGCAGCCGCAGTCACACATTCAAAGACCGAGCCAAGGACCAGGACCACCCGGGGCTGGGCGAAAACGGCAAATTCCACAGCAAAGCGGACGAGCACCCCTTACCGGACGGTACCGTGCTGACCTATGCACTGGTGGGCAACCAAAACTGCGGCAAGACCACCTTGTTTAACCAACTGACCGGTGCCAAGCAGCATGTGGGCAACTTTCCCGGCGTAACCGTGGATCGCAAAAGCGGCGCCATTCGCGGCTACCCAAACACGGAGGTTACGGACCTGCCGGGCATCTATTCCATGTCGCCCTTCAGCAGCGAGGAGATCGTCTCCCGCAACTTTGTACTGCAGGATAAGCCCACGGCCATCATCAACATTGTTGACGCCACCAACATTGAGCGCAACCTATATCTGTCCATGCAGCTGCTGGAAATGGGAATACCCATGGTCATTGCGCTGAATATGATGGATGAGCTGGTGGGCAACCGCGGCTCTATTGATGTAAACACCATGGAGGCCATGCTGGGGGTGCCGATCATTCCCATCTCCGCCGCCAAGAACGAGGGCGTAGACGAGCTGATTCGCCACGCCGTTCATGTGGCCAAGCAGCAGGAGCCGCCGCTGAAGCAGGACTTTTGCGACAAAGACGACCACGGCGGTGCCGTGCACCGGTGTATTCACGCCGTAATCCACCTGATTGAGGACCATGCCGCGCTCGCCGGGCTGCCGGTACGCTTTGCCGCTACCAAGGCCATTGAGGGCGACGCGCTGATCCTGCAGCAGTTGCAGCTGGATCGCAACGAGCAGGAGATGCTGGAGCACATTGTCCGCCAAATGGAAACGGAGCGCGGGCTGGACCGCAGCGCCGCCATTGCAGATATGCGCTTTGACTTTATCGAGCGGCTGTGTGCACAGACGGTGATCCGCCCCCAGGAGAGCAAGGAGCGGATTCGAAGCGAAAAGATCGACCGCATTCTCACCGGGCGATATACTGCCATTCCCTGCTTTATCGGCATTATGGTACTGGTATTTTACTTAACCTTCAATGTAATCGGCGGCGGACTGCAAAAACTGCTGGAGCTGGGGATCGACCGTCTGTCCGCCCTAACGGACACGGCGCTGACCCAACTGCATGTGAACCCGGTCATCCACAGTCTGGTGATCGACGGTATCTTTACCGGCGTGGGCAGTGTGCTCAGCTTTCTGCCCATCATCGTCACCCTGTTTTTCTTCCTGTCTTTAATGGAAGACAGCGGCTATATTGCCCGCGTGGCCTTTGTAATGGACAAGCTGCTGCGCAGGATCGGCCTGTCCGGCAAGAGCATCGTGCCCATGCTCATCGGCTTTGGCTGCACCGTGCCGGCGGTCATGGCCACCCGCACCTTAACCAGCGAGCGGGATCGAAAGATGACCATTCTGCTTACGCCCTTTATGAGCTGTACCGCCAAACTGCCCATCTACTCCTTCTTTGTCAGCATCTTTTTCCCGGGCAAGGGCGGGCTGATCATGTCCGGGCTGTACCTGCTGGGGATCCTGGTAGGCATTGGAGCCGCCTTTCTCTATAAGGACACCCTGTTTCGCGGCGAGCCCATCCCCTTTGTCATGGAGCTGCCCAACTACCGTCTGCCCAGTGTAAAAAATGTGGGGCAACTGCTTTGGGAAAAGGCCAAGGATTTTTTACAGCGGGCATTCTCCGTCATTCTCATTGCCACGGTGGTGGTTTGGTTCCTACAAAGCTTTGACCTGCAGCTAAATATGGTCTCCGACTCGGCCGACAGCATTTTGGCCCGGATATCCGGCATTCTGGTTCCGCTGTTTGCGCCCCTGGGTCTGGGCGACTGGCGCATTTGCACCGCCCTGATCAGCGGCTTTATGGCCAAGGAAAGCGTCGTCTCCACCCTGGAGGTCCTGTTCGGCGGCACCATCGGCAGCATTTTGTCGCCGCTGTCCGCCGGGTCGCTGCTGGTATTCAGCCTGCTGTACACCCCCTGCGTGGCGGCGGTGGCCTCCGTGCGACGGGAACTGGGCGGCAAATGGGCCGCCGGACTGGCGCTGTGGCAGTGTTTGATTGCGTGGGTGGTTGCCTTTGTGTTCCACGGGATCGGAGCGCTGCTGTGAATATTTGGGACATTCTGCTGCTGGCAGCCATTGGAACGGCGCTGTTCCTGGCTGTCCGCGCCTTGATTCGGCGCAAAAGCTGCGGCTGTACCGGCTGCGAAAGCTGTAACCGCTGCGCCCATTGCCGAAAAAACGAACGCAAGCAAAAACCGAAATCATAAAAAAGCAAAAAGGAAAGCACGCTGTCTGCCTGCTTTCCTTTTTTTGCACAACCAAACGCCTTTATACCTATTGTGTTGTGCCGCCTGTAATTTTACACATTTTCCACCGCGTTTTCCCCAAATAAAGCCGGCTGCTGTGTGGAAAACCCCAATATGCCCACTGCAAAGCGCAGAGCAGAAAAAGCGCCCGGCAAAACCGGGCGCCTGCCAAAAAGCGGGGTATGGAGGGTACTGCTTAAATATCGTCCCGCTTTAGGGTCTCAATAATGTTGTCCTTTTTAATTTTATCCACAGCGTACAGCAGTGCAATCGCAATCACGGCAAACACTGCCAACGCCGCCGCCAGATAATAATACCAGCGGAAGGTATAGCCGTAGTCAAAGGAGCCGCCCAATATCTTGTACATCAGGTAATCCAGTCCCAAGCTAACCGGCAAGCCCCATACCAGCGCCATAACGCCGTAGCGAATATTCTCCAAATAAATGGACTTCTTAAAGGAACGGGGCGTCATACCCACGCTCTTAATCATAGCGAACTCTCGACGCCGCTCCTCCATACCGGAAGAAATGGTATTGATAATGTTCATAATGGAAATCAGGGTAATCAGCGTAATAAAGCCATAGCCAAAGGTCATCACCACCACATTCAGCGCCTGCATGGTCTGAGCCTGTGCCGCCGCGTCATAGCCGGTATGGCTGATGCCGTTTTGTACCTCATCCAGCACATCGGACACCCGGTTATACACATCGTCATGGTCCTGGGCAGTGATATAGTACCGGGCATAGCTGACAGTATTGCCCTTGGCCAAAACAGACGGAAAATGCACCAGATAGCTGTGCATGGGCACCACCAAAGTGGGGCGCATAAAGCTGCCTAAAAGATTGCTTGCTTCCTTGTTCATCTGGGCAGCCACCTTTGCCGTGTACTTGGCATACAGCTCGTTGCCCTCACTGTCATAGCCCTCCATAGAGCCGGTAAGGGTTTGACCTGCCAAGCTGCCTTGCAAGGGGTTTAACACCAGTCTTTGCTTCTTCTCCGTTGCCACTTGCACCTGGTTGATTAAAATACCCGTGGGGATTTTGTCATCCTGACAAACAGACGGGTCTATGCCTGCCTCCTTTGCCAAAGCGGCAAAGGTGTCGTTGTCCACGCCCAGCACATTCACGGAGCGGTCCATATTGGCTTTCTTTGCCTCCGCCGTCAGTTGCTTATCCAAGCCGTCCACCATCATCTGATTGTCGGCACAAATACGCATGCTCTCAATTCCGGGCACATCGCTGACCTTCCGATTAACTTGCTCCACCTGAGAGGCGGTCAACGGCCCGTCGGTATTAAAAATGCACTCGTACACATCAAAGCTCATACCGTCGTACTCATTGTCAAGGGCGTTGGTGAGCATACCGGTAAAGTTGGCGGTGCTGAGAAACAGAATGACGCTGACTGCCAGGGCAAACACCACCGTGCGGGAGCGCTTGGCGTTGCGCTTGTAGTTCTTTACCGCCAGCACATCCTCAAAGCCAAAGAGCTTTTGGCGCAGGCGAGAGGTTTTCAGCTTCTTTGCCTTTTTCACCTTCACGGTGTTGGTTTGGCGCAGCGCCTCAATGGGGGTCACCTTGGACGCCCGGTGCGCCGGGATCCAAGCAGAGATAAAGATGGTTAGGGCGCTGATGAGCACGCTGCCAACTAAAATCTTCCAGTTCACAATGGCGTGCAGCCGCACACTGTCGCCGGTGGCCACCATAACGGTTTTCATAAAGCTGTCGCTAAGGGCACGCAGGGTAACGGCAATGCCGCCGATACCGCAAAGAATACCGATGGGAATACCGATACAGCCTAAAATAAAGCCCTCAAAATACACGCTGCCCCGCTTTTGCACCCGGGTAGCGCCTACGCTGGCCAGCATACCCAAGTACCGTGCCCGCTGCTGGTAAGACACCGCAAAGCTGTCATAGATCATAAACACGGAGGCAAATACGATAATCAGCAAGATAACGGCCATAAAGCCGTACAGCGCCCGGGTGATCTCACTGTTCATCTGCACCCCGCTGTACATCAGGTAGTCCGTGTGGGTAGAGAACCGGGTGCCGTCATTCGCCTTTACCGCCTCAGCACCGTACAGGGCTTTGGCGGCAGCCTTTATGTCCGTTGGCGTGTTGCTGCCCAAAGGGGCAAACTGCACCTGGGCAATGTAAGTGCCCATGGCGTCCGTTACCGTATCATCCAGCCCGCAAAAGGCGCTGTAAAAGCCGGTGAGCTGGTTGTCATTCTCCAAAATCCCGCAGATGGTATAGGTGTGCTGTGCCGTCTCCGGCTCAACCTGCGGATCGGCGGAATAGGTGGTAAAGGGCAAAGTGACCGTGTCGCCCACTTTCCACTTTAAGTCATTGCGGGTGATAAAGCTCTTGGTCACCAGCAGCTCCCGGGCGGTTACCGGCAGGCGGCCGGTGGCGGGCTTCATACTGTATATCGTAAAAAGATTTTGGTTGCAAGCCAGCACATCGGTGCGGCTTTTGCTGCTGTTTGAATCTGCCTTACTGCTGATCTCGCCCAGATCCATAGACAAACCGATGGCCTTTACATTCTTTTGCTTTGCCAGGGTCTGCACATCCTTGCTTTTCAGCTCGTTATACTGGGCATGCCAGGCGCCGTCATAAGAGGCGGTGATCTCACCCATGGTGTTCATCAGTGACTCCACGCTGGTAAACACCGCCGTCACCATCGCCACACTGATGATAATGCCAAACAGGGTGATGACGGTGCGCTTTTTGTTCGCCCATAAGTGGCGCCAAGTTAACTTATTGATGATCTTCACTGGCGGATCACCTCATCCTTCACAATTTTGCCGTCCTCAACGGCAATCACCCGGTCTGCGTCCAACGCAATGCGTTCGTCATGGGTAATGATAATAACCGTTTGATTCAGCGACTTGTTAAAGCTGCGCAGCAGCTCCACAATTTCTTTTGAGTTCTTGCTGTCCAGATTACCGGTAGGCTCATCCGCCAGCAAAATGGCAGGATTGTTCATCAGCGCACGGCCGATAGACACCCGCTGCTGCTGACCGCCGGACAGCTCTGAGGGCAGGTGCCCCAGTCTGTGCTGCAAGCCCAGCACCTGCACCAAGGAATCAAAGTGCGCCCGGTCCACCTTTTTGTCATCCAGCAGCAAGGGCAGCGTCATATTTTCCTCTACGGTCAAAATGGGAATCAAATTGTAAAACTGATAAATGAGACCGATTTGGCGGCGGCGGAAGATCGCCAGCGCCGTCTCGTCCAGGGTGGTAATATCCGTTCCGTCCACATACACATGCCCGTCCGTAGGCGTATCCACACCGCCCAGAATATGCAGCAGGGTGCTTTTGCCGGAGCCGGACGGCCCGATGATGGCAACGAACTGTCCTTTCGGCACGGTAAAGGACACATCGTCCAGCGCCCGTACCTCCGTATCGCCCTTACCGTAAATTTTAGATAAGTGCTCAATTCTCAAAATGTCCATAATGGCTCTCCTTTTCGCTTTGTTACCCTCATTATACCCGGCCAAAGTGTCAGCTCGGTGACAGTTTTGGTGACAATTTTGTCATCTTTCCCCCTGCGGGAGATAAGATCCGGCGGTGCTCCGTTTCTTTTATACCATATCTTGTATGCCCCTGGCAAGCACCCACTATTTTGCAAAATCTCTTTACAACGGCGGGGGTTTGTGCTATAATTGGCTCGCTGTGTACGGATCACACGGTACCGGGTGCAAGCTCCTATGGAGAGTCACCGATCCCGTAACTGTGTCCTCCGCCAATCGGCAAATACTGTAATGAGGTGAAAGATTATGACACAAGCTGAGAAGCAAGAAATCATCAAGGCTTACGCAACCCACGAGGGCGACACCGGGTCTCCCGAGGTACAGGTAGCTGTGCTGACCACTCGTATTAACGAGCTGACCGAGCACCTGAAGACCCACAAGAAGGATCATCACTCCCGCCGCGGTCTGCTGAAAATGGTTGGTCACAGACGCAACCTGCTGGTTTATCTTTACAACAAGGATGTAGAGAGATACCGTAGCCTGGTGAAGAAGCTGGGTATCCGCGATACCATCGACAAGTAAGAACGCGCAAGCAGACGACGGAGCACTTCTGTCGTCTGCCTTTTTTGTCCAAGGCAAAATCGTATCTTCCAAGGAGGTTCTACTAATAGTAGTAAATTGAGGTCACCGGGTGCGGCGGCTTGAATTTATTACTATTGTGCCTCCTTGATGATAAATATTATTTATGAAAGAGGTAACCAAATGTTTTTCAAGAACTACAAAGTTTGGGAAACGGAACTGGCCGGCAGAAAGCTGACCCTGGAGACCGGCAAAATGTGCGGTCTGGCCGGTGCGTCCATTATGGCCCGCTACGGCGACACCAATGTGCTGTGTAACGTAACCATGAGCGCCAAACCCCGCGAGGGCGTGGATTTCTTCCCCCTGAGCGTGGATTATGAAGAGAAGATGTATTCCGTGGGTCGGATCCCCGGTTCTTTCCAGCGCCGTGAGGCTCGTCCTTCCGAGAAGGCCATCCTCACCTCCCGCTGCATTGACCGCCCCATTCGTCCCCTGTTCCCCAAGGATATGCGCAACGATGTAAGCGTTGTGGCTACCGTAATGAGCGTGGATCCGGATTGCTCTCCGGAGATCACCGCCATGATCGGCGTGTCCGCTGCCATCGCCATCTCCGACATTCCGTGGGACGGCCCCATCAGCGGTGTGAATGTGGGTCTGGTAGACGGCCAGATCGTCATCAACCCCACTCTGGAGCAGCGCGCCCATAACGATCTGAACCTGACCGTGGCTTCCACCGGCGACCTGGTGGCTATGATCGAGGCCGGCGGTAACGAGATCGACGACGACACCATGTTCAACGCCATTATGGCCGGTCATGAGGAGAATAAGAAGATCGTTGCCTTCATCAACGGTATTGTTGAGGAAGTGGGCAAGCCCAAGAAGAGCTTCCAGTCCTCCGACCCGGATCCGGCGATCCTGCAAGAGATCGAGGACTTCTGCGTTGAAGATGTGAAGAAGGCTCTGGATACCGACGACAAAAATGTGCGCGATGAGCGCCTGCGCCCCATCTATGATGCAGTGCACGAGAAGTTCGATGCGCGCTTCGAGGGCGAAGAGGGCAAGATCGAGGAGATCCTGTACCTGGTACAGAAGCATGTGGTGCGTGCTTGGCTGAAAGACGAGCACAAGCGTGTGGACGGCCGCGGCATTGACGACATTCGTCCCCTGAACGCAGAGATTGACCTGCTGGCCAGAGCCCACGGCTCCGGTATGTTCACCAGAGGCCAAACCCAGGTGCTGTCTGTGACCACCCTTGGCCCCATGAACGACGCCCAGCAGCTGGACGGTCTGGACGAGCAGACCGAAAAGCGCTATATGCACCACTACAACTTCCCCAGCTACTCTGTGGGTGAAACCAAGCCCTCCAGAGGCCCGGGCCGCCGCGAGATCGGCCACGGCGCACTGGCAGAGAAGGCACTGCTGCCGGTTCTGCCCTCTGTGGACGAATTCCCCTACGCCATCCGCGTAGTGTCTGAGGTGCTCAGCTCCAACGGCTCCACCTCTCAGGGCTCCATCTGCGGCTCCACCCTGTCTCTGATGGCTGCCGGCGTGCCCATTAAGGCACCGGTTGCCGGTATCAGCTGCGGTCTGATCACCGGTGACGACGGCGTGTACGGCGACTTTATGACCATGATCGACATTCAGGGTCTGGAAGATTTCTACGGCGACATGGACTTTAAGGTTGCCGGTACAAAGAAGGGCATCACCGCCATTCAGATGGACCTGAAGGTGCACGGCCTGACCCCGGAGATCATCAAAGAGGCCTTTGCCAAGACCCATAAGGCCCGCAACTATATTCTGGACGAGATCATGCTGCCGGTGATCAGCGAGCCCCGCAAGCAGCTGTCTCCCTACGCACCCAAGATGCTTACCCTGCAGATCGACCCGGACAAGATCGGCGATGTAATCGGCAAGGGCGGCAAGGTGATCCAGGAGATCCAGAACACCTACGATGTGAAGATCAACATTGAAGAGGACGGCCGCGTGTTCATCAGCGGTATAGATATGGACAAGTGCAACGGCGCTGTGGAAGTGGTGAAGCTGATCGCCACCGACCCGGAAGTGGGCGCCTTCTACAACGGTGTAGTAACCCGCCTGATGAGCTTCGGCGCATTCGTAGAGATTGCACCGGGCAAAGAGGGACTGGTTCACATCAGCCGCCTGGATGTAAAACGCACCGAGCGTGTAGAGGATGTAGTGAATGTTGGCGACTCCGTTGTGGTTAAGTGCATTGAGATTGACGATCAGGGTCGCATTAACCTGTCCCGTCGGGATGCACTCATTGAGCTGGAGGGTATGACCCCGGAGAACGAGATCGACGATACCCCCCGCCGCCCCCGCAGAGACGACCACCGCGGTCATGATCGTGACCGCCGCGACCGCCGTCCCCGCAGATAAGGCGTAAAATCGTATAACAAAAGACCGATACCGTAGTGGTATCGGTCTTTTTTGTTTTGAGGAAATTATAGAGGAAGAATCCCCCTGCGGCAACGCCGCAAGGCGTTGACGGAGGGATTTACCTTTTATTCAATCCCAAAATGTGCCTTTGCCAAGCGCACGGTCTCCATAGCGTCCTTGGCATAATGGTCCGCGTGGATCATCTCTGCATAAGAGCGGGTAAGCACCGCACCGCCAACGATCACCTTGGCGTGGGTGTTCTTGTGTACCAGCTCAATGGTACGCTCCATGGCTGGAACGGTGGTGGTCATCAGCGCAGACAGCCCCACCAGGGTGGCGTTGTTGTCCTGCACCGCCTGGAGCACTGTTTCCTCCGGCACATCCTTGCCCAGGTCCAGCACATCAAAGCCGTAGTTCTCCAGCAGCACCTTCACGATATTTTTGCCAATATCGTGAATATCGCCGTGCACAGTGGCAAGCACAATTTTGTGGGGGCTTTTCTTTTGCTGGCCGGTGGTGCGCAGCTTTTCCTTGATCACATCAAAAGCAGATTTGGCCGCGTCTGCGCTCATCAGTAGCTGGGGCAAAAACACTTTATTCTTCTCAAAGCCGTCGCCCACCACATCCAGTGCCGGGATAATATGCTCGTTGATGATTTGCAAGCTGTCCTGCTCTTCCAGCAGCCCGGCAGCGCACTGTCCCGCCTCCTTGCGCATACCTTTGATAATGGCGGTTTTCAGATCCACCGTGGTGCCTGCAGGCGTAGCTGCCGCCGTCTCCGTCACCGAGGCGATATAGTCCTGGCAGTTGTCGTCCAGCCCCGCCAGGGCGTTGTAGCTGTAATAGGCGTTCATCATGGCGTCGCTGAGGGGGTTCATAATCCCGGCAGACAGCCCCGCTTCCAGCGCCAGGGTAAAGAACGCGGTATTGATCATCTCCCGCTTGGGCAGACCAAAGGAAATATTGCTGACGCCCAAAGTGGTGGCAACGCCCAGTTCATGGTGCAGCACCCGCACCGCCTTCAGCGTCTCAATGGCGTTGCGTTTGTCCGTGCTGACGGTCATCACCAGCGCGTCAAACACCAGCTGGTGCTTAGGGATACCGTATTCCGCAGCGGTGGCAATGATCTTCTTGGCAATGGCAATGCGTCCCTCTGCCGTAGGGGGAATACCGCTCTCGTCCAGGCACAAGCACACCACAACAGCACCGTACTTCTTCACCAACGGAAAGACGGCGTGCATACTCTCCTGCTTGCCGTTCACAGAATTGAGCATAGCCTTGCCATTATAATGGCGCAGGCCCACTTCCATAGCCTCCACATCGGAGGTGTCGATTTGCAGCGGCAGGTCCAGCACCCCTTGCAGAGCAAACAGCGCCTGCTGCATCATAGCCGGCTCGTCAATCTCCGGCAAGCCTACATTCACATCCAAAATATGGGCGCCCTTATCTTTTTGGGCAATGCCCTCTTTGATAAGATAGTTAATATCCTTTTCCCGCAGAGCAGCTTTCATCAGTTTTTTGCCGGTGGGGTTGATCCGCTCGCCTACAATGACCGGCTTTTTGCCCAGCTCCACCGTTTGGGAATAGCTGCTCACCAGCGTGCGGGGCGCCAGGGTGTGCACCACCGCAGGAATATCCTTGACCCGCTGGATCATCTTTGCAATATGCGCCGGGGTAGTACCGCAGCAGCCGCCCAAATAGCTGACCCCCAGCTTGGCAATGGCCTCCATCTTCTCTGCAAAGGCCTCCGGGTCCACATTATACACCGTCTCGCCGTTGACAGACTCCGGCAGCCCGGCGTTGGGGTTCACGATGATGGGCAGGCACGTCAGCTCCCGCAACTGCGCCACCAGGGGCAGCATTTGGTCCGGTCCCATGGAGCAGTTAAAGCCCAGGGCGTCTACCCCCAGTCCCTCCAGCATAGTCACCGCCGTTTCAATATCCGCGCCGGTAAGCAGCCGCCCTTTTTCGTCCATGATCATGGTGGTAAATACCGGCAGGTCACAATTTTCCTTGGCCGCCAGTACCGCCGCCTTCAACTCCAGCGTGTCACTCATGGTCTCAATAAGCACCAAGTCCGCACCGGGGGCACCGGCACGAATGGTGCGGGCAAACAGGTCGTAGGCGTCGTCAAATGCCAACTCGCCCATGGGCTGAAGCAGCTTACCCAAAGGGCCAATGTCCAGCACAACTTTCTTTCCGGTGCGGCGCACCAGCGCGGTGGCTGCCTGCACCAGTTCCTCTACATTGTCAAACTTCAGGCCGTTGGCGCCAAAGGTATTGGTGCTGATAAACTCTGCTCCGGCGTCCGCATACGCCTGATGAATGGCGGCGATCTCCTCCGGGTGGGTCAAGTTCAGCGGCTCCGGCAGCTCACCGGGGCCAAGCAAACCGGCTGCCTGGAGCATGGTGCCCATGCCGCCGTCAAAAAAGCGAATCTTATTCATGCGCTTGTCCTCCGTCCTGGGGTTCAATACCGATAATGGCCGTTACGCTCTTGGTGGGGATCATTTGGCAGGTGTCACTAAGGGTCAGCCCAATGCGCTTGGTCAGATCCAGCAGGGCAAAAATCTTGCGTTGCTCGGTAATATCCAAATCAAAATAGCCCGGCGAATATCGCTGCCGCAGGGTCAGCCCCTGGGCACGCAGCCGGTTCTCTATACCGTCGCAGACCTCCTCGATCTTAGAGGCCAGCACCGCCTGCATCACCGCGCCTCGAGCAATACCGTCCACCGAGTAGGTGCGCAGCAGCCGATCGCACTCAAAGCCCAAAGTGGCACCGAAAATGCACACCCGATCGCACCCGGCAATGGTTTGCGCCAGGCGGCGGCTCTTTAGAGTAAAGCCCTCCACCTCCAGCGCGTCCGCCGTCACCCGGCAGGGAAAGATCCGCTCCAGGGTGCGGGGCTGCACCGTAGCGTCCACTTCCGCCATACAGTCGTCGATCAGCGCCAGCAACCGGGGATCATCCACCCGTGAGGCGGTGCGCAGATAGTGTAAAATCTCTGTCTTATTCATGAATAATGCTGCCCAACTCTCGCACAATGGCACCGGCCACATCCGGCTTGTTCATGGTGTAAATATGAATATGATCCACGCCGTTGGCCATCAGGTCAATAATCTGCTCGGCAGCGTACACAATGCCCGCCTGCTGCATGGCATCGTCCCGATCGCCGAAGCGCTCCACGATCTTTACAAACTTGGTGGGCAGAGAGCAGCCGGACAACTTCACCGTCCGCTCCAACTGGCTGGCCTTGGTAATGGGCATGATCCCGGCGATCAGCGGCACATCAATGCCCTTAATGGCGCACATCTCCCGAAAATTGTAAAACACCGTATTGTCAAAGAACATTTGGGTGGTCAGAAAGTCCACGCCGCAGTCCACCTTTTGCTTTAAGTGCTCCAGATCTTCCACCCGGTTTTTGCTCTCCGGGTGCACCTCCGGATAGCAGGCGCCGCCAATGCAAAAATCACCCAGCGTGCGAATTTCGTTTACCAGTTGGTAAGCGTGCTCAAAATACTGCTCTGCCGGGAACTGAAAGTCCCGGGGAATATCCCCCCGCAGGGCCAAAATATTCTCAATGCCGTTTTCTTGCAGCTCCGCTACCACCTGATGAATTTTATCCCGGGTAGAGGTCAGGCAGGTCAGATGCGCCAGTGGGGTCACACCGTCGTCCAGAATCTCTCTTGCAATCTCCGTTGTAAAGCCGCTGGTGGTACCCGCAGCACCGTAAGTAACGCTCATAAAGGCCGGGTGGCTCTTTACCATCTCCTTGACCACTGCCTTGGTGCCCTCAATCTTGTCCCACTGCTTGGGAGGGAACACCTCAAAGGATACGGTGGGTTTTTGCTCTAAAATCGCTTTAATCTTCATGCTTTTTATCCTCCGTCAGCAGGTCGGCAAGGGTCCTGCTCTCTAAAAAATCGTCGATCAACCGGTCCAGCTCCTGCCACATGGGGCGGGTCATACAGGCGTGCACCCGGGTGCAGCCGCTGTCACAGTCCATACAGGCCACCGGCGCCAGCGTGCCCTCCGTCAGCTTTAAGACGGCGCCCACGGTGTAGTCCTCCGGTGCCCGGGTCAGGCGGTAACCGCCGCTTTTGCCCCGGCGGCTCTCTACCATACCGGCTTTATTTAGCATAGCCACAATGGCCTCTAAATATTTCATACTCACTGCCTGCCGCTGGCTAATATCGTGCAGCGAAATATAAGCGTCCGGACATTGCTGGGCCAAATCCAGCATCACTTGCAGGGCGTAGCGCCCCTTTGTTGAAATCATCATTTCACATCACCGCAGCAATAATACCACAAAAAAGGTAGGAATTCAACTGCACCGGGCGGTTTTTCCTATATATTATCGGTATAAGCACCATAGGCTGGGTCACTGGCACCGATGGCGCGCACTCTGCCAAAGCGCCCACCGCCAAATGCACCGCACAAGAATCCATTTCGCTCCTCTTTTTCATAAATTAAAAATGAGCATTTGATAAGCATAATCGAGATAACAAGAGAATAAGCGAGCAACAACAGGATATATTAAATTTGTTTGCCAAAAATGTTGACTTTGCCCCTTGCCTGTGCTATTATATTCCGGCACGCAGAAAGAGCCAAGCGCTCTGCGGAGAATTTGAACAACGGAGGACTAGCGATTATGTCAACATTTATGCCTAAAGCGGACGAGATCGAACGCAAATGGTATGTGATCGACGCTGCTGACAAGCCCCTGGGCCGCGTAGCCGCTGAGGCTGCCACCCTGCTGAGAGGCAAGCATAAGCCGATCTTCGCCCCCCATGTGGATTGCGGCGATTTTGTCATCATCATCAACACCGATAAGGCCGTTCTCACCGGCGACAAGCTGAACAAGAAGCTGTATCAGCACCACACCGGCTACATCGGCAACCTGAAGGAAGTCAAGTATGGCACCCTGATGGCCGAGAAGAGCGACTTCGCCATGGAACTGGCTATTAAGGGTATGCTGCCGGACAGCACTCTGGGTCGCAAGCAGCTGACCAGATGCCGCATTTTCAAAGGCGCAGACCACAAGCACGAGGCCCAGAAGCCGGAAGCTTGGAATAAGTAAGGGAGGTATCTGAATTATGTACGAAACGAATCCGTATTTCTACGGCACCGGCCGCAGAAAAGAATCTGTTGCTCGTGTACGCGTTTATGCAGGTACCGGCAAGATCACCATCAACGACAGAGATATTGATGATTACTTTGGTCTGGAGACCTTGAAGCTGATCGTGCGTCAGCCTCTGGCCATCACCGACACCACCGAGAAGTTTGACATCGTTTGCCGTGTAAACGGCGGCGGCGTAACCGGCCAGGCCGGTGCCATCCGTCACGGTCTGTCCCGTGCCCTGCTGCAGTATGACGAGAGCCTGCGTCCTGCACTGAAGAAGGCCGGTTTCCTGACCCGTGACCCCAGAATGAAGGAGAGAAAGAAGCCCGGTCTGAAAAAGGCCCGTCGTGCTCCTCAGTTCTCCAAGAGATAATTTATACAGATTATCCCAACAGCACTTCCAACACGGAAGTGCTGTTTTTCTTTACCCATTGCGGCATGATCCGATTGCGTGCCGTTTCAGCGCTATAAAATCGACAAATGGAAAAGCAGCTGCCCAAAAAATTTCGAGCAGCTGCTTTTTGACGATGAAATCTGTTTTCACACGGTTATTCTTCATTTGATCCATCATCTATTTTGTTAAATTTTTAAAAAACCGAATCTGCGCTTTCTCGTTGTCATACCCGATGGAACGATAGAATTTGTGCGCCTCTGTTCTGGCCTCCCCGGAATTCAGCCGAACGGCATGTATGCCGCATGCCTTTGCCCAATTTTCCACAGCGCGCATAAGGGCTTTGCCGCAGCCCCTTCTGCGATATGCTTTTGACACGGCTAAACCTAAAATGTTGACCAGGCTTTCAAAATAAAGCGTGTTGTATTGCTCCGCATGAACATAACCGACGACCTTACCATCTATTATAGCAACAAAAACCCTTTCTCTGCTTGCATCCAGATTCTTCAATCTTTCCTTGACCAAATCGGCGTTACAGTCATAACCCAAATCCTGACAGCAGATTTTGTGAATATCGATATAGTCGTTTACATTTGCTTCTCTGATCATCCATTCAACCTCAAATCGGTTCAACACTCGCCAATACTATCCTGATTTTAACACATGAACACACAAAGTGCAATGCGCATTCTATCCCAACAGCACCGTATTTTGCGTATGGCGCAAACGGTAGGCGTGGATATCATCCGCCTGCGAACACACGGCAACCTATGCCTATTGCGCAGCGGGGCGGAATGTGGTACTATGGAGAGAGAACGCCGAGGAGGTGTGGTATGAATATTCTAATGCTGGAGGACGACCCGGCCATTGCCCAGGGGCTGCGTTATTCGTTGGAGAGTGAGGGCTACACGGTAACCCACTGTGCCACGGTGGCCCGGGCGCTGGAGGCGGTGGGCGCCGGCCGATTCGACCTGTGCCTGCTGGATTTGACCCTACCGGACGGCAGCGGCTACGATGTGTGCAAGGCCATTAAAGCCAAGGACGACACACCGGTGATCTTTCTCACCGCCTTTGACGATGAAGTGAATGTGGTGATGGGCCTGGAGCTGGGCGCCGACGACTACATCAGCAAGCCCTTTCGCCTGCGGGAACTGATGGCGCGGATCAAGACGGTGCTGCGCCGCAGCAAGGGCGCTGCCACCGAGGAAATCCGTATAAGCGGTCTAACCGTGCGGATGAAAGAGGGCAAAGTGCTGAAAAACGGGCAGGAAGTGATTCTAACCGCCCTGGAATACAAGCTGTTGCTGACCTTTTTGCAAAACCGTGGCCGGGTGCTCAGCCGCAATATGCTGCTGGAGAGCATTTGGGATGTGGCCGGCGACTTTGTCAGCGACAACACGCTGAGCGTATACATCAAACGGCTGCGGGAAAAGATAGAGGACGACCCGGTGGAGCCGCAGATCATCAAGACCGTGCGGGGCATGGGCTACAAGGTGGACGAATGAGCGAGGACAAACATTTTCGCCGCGCGCTGGTGCCGGGGCTGGTGATCAGCGCCCTGCTTATCGGCGTGGGCTTTTGGCAAAGCATCACCATGGGCATAATCTGCCTGGTGGGCTGCGGGGCGCTGCTGGCAATATTCTGCCTGTACACCCGCAATCAAACCCGAGAAATTCGGCGGCTGTCCGATTACCTGACCACCCTGGTCAACGGCACGGCGCCGCTGCTGGTGCCCGCCAACAACCAGGAAGGCGAGCTGTCCATTCTGGAGAATAATATTTACAAAACCGCCCGCAAGCTGCAAACCCAGGCGGAGCTGATGCAAAAGGACAAAACCTACCTGGCAGACGCGCTGGCCGACGTCTCGCACCAGCTAAAGACCCCCATCACCTCCATGACGGTGATGACGGATTTGCTACTGGAAGAGGATCTACCCGCCGAAAAGCGGCTGGAATTTCTAAAGGGTATTTCCGCCCAGCTGGAGAAAATGCAGTGGATGATCACCACTCTGCTGAAGATCAGCAAATTTGACGCGGGCACGGCAGTGCTGTACAAGGAGCCGGTGGAGCTGGCCGCAGTGGTGGAGCAGGCGCTGGCGCCCTTTATCATTCAGGCGGAGCTGCGCCAAATGACGCTGGCCGTGGACTGCCGGCAAGGGCAATTTTTGGGCGACCGGCTGTGGACGGTGGAAGCGGTGCAGAATATTGTCAAAAACTGCCTGGAACACATGGACAACGGCGGCACCCTGCGCCTAACCGGCACCCAGACCGCCCTCTATTGCCAGTTGGTGATCGCCGACGATGGCTGCGGAATCGAAAAAGAGGACCTGCCCCATATCTTTGAGCGGTTTTACAAGGGCAAAAACGCCGGGCCAGACAGCGTTGGCATTGGACTGGCGCTGAGCAAATCTGTGCTGAACCGGGAGAACGCCACCGTGGAGGTGCAAAGCACCGTAGGCCTCGGTACCACCTTTACCATTCGATTTTATCGGAATATTATTTAAGGGCATTGACGGACGGTTCTTACGGCGGGCGGATACTATCCGCCCCTACGAGGGCACTTTTGTAACCGATTGACCGTAGGGGCGGCAACCTGCCGCCCGCACTGCGTGCAATTCACTCATCGCACCCTACAAATGTATATTTTACGCAAATACATTGCCCCATTTTATAACAACGAAAAACGGACCACCCATACGGGTGGTCCTTCTGTTTTGTGGGTTTATTATTTTGCAGCGTTGAACTGGCGATCCAGCAGCACGTAATCCCGGGCGTTGATGATCCCGTCGCCGTTCACATCCAGCAGCTGCTCATAGCGGGCGCTGCCGGTCTTGGCATTCAGGCAGTCCAGGAAGGTGACCGTGCGCGTGTCTACCCCACAGCCGCCGGTGCAGGAGATGGTGGCCACGCCATCGGTGCTAAAGGCGGTAACTGCGTAGTGGTGATCGTCCGTGTACAGGGCGTACACCTCTTTATCCGCCGTGATATTCTCCAGCGTGTCGCTCCAACCGGCCAGCGCCTTACACTGGGGCAAAGCAAAGTCCGTAGGTGCAACCGCCGTTTGGCCGCTGTTCACCGCTACGGCAGAAAGGAGCACATGCTTGGTTTCGTCCCCATAAAAGCGCACCTGATAAAAGTCCTTGACAACAGTCACATCTACCGTCAAGGCGCCGGCCAGATCCGAACCGGTGGCGTACTCATAAGTAAAGCCGTTTTGCATCAGCGCATAATCCGTGGTGACAAAATTGCCGTTCTCATACTTCTCCGTATCCTGGTACACCACGCCGTCCGCAGCCAAACCGTCCACCGGGGCATAAAACACATTATCCTGTTGCGTAGCGTTCACCGTAATGGTCTGCTGGCCCAGGTTCACGGCGGTCAGCGCCGTGTTGGCGCGCAGATCCAGCGACGGCAGGTGGTTATTGGACACGATCAGGGTGGAAAGCGCTGTGTTGGCACCCAAATTCAGTGTAGCCAACTGGTTGTTGGCACACTTTAGATAAGTCAGCGCTGTGCAGCCGGACAAATCCAAGGCGGTAAGCGCATTGTTCTCGCACAGCAGGCGCTGCACACCGGCAGGTAATTTCAACTCCGTCAGCTGGTCGGCAGCACAGTTGATCTGGGTCAGCGCCGTGTTTTTGCTTAGATCCAGCGTGCCCAACGCATTGTCCATACAGGTCAGCTGGGTCAGCTTGGACAGGGCACTCACATCCAGCGAGGTCAGCCCAATGTCTGCGCAATAGAGATTTTGCAGATTATAGAAATACTGTATGCCCTCCAGGCTGACAATGGGGGTACCTTCCCCCAGCACATCCTCCTGCCACGCAGGCAGCATCATACGGGTGATGCTGCTGCACTCAGAATCAGAGAGAATACCGTCGCCGTTTTTATCGCACTTCTCTGCCACGATTTGACGGAAGCCGGCATCCGGGAAATGGGTCTCATCAATCGCCACATCCTGCGCCGCCCGTACAAGGAGTGTACCCGTAAAACAAGCGGACACCAGCAAGACGGCCAGCACCAGACTGAGCCATTTTTTGGTTTTTTGTTGCATAACTTAGGGTCCTTTCGTTGGCGGGTTAAAATCTGTTAAAGGTCACCTGAATGGAGTTGGTCACAGTGGAGCCGTCCTCCAGGGTCAAGGTGCAGGTGATGGTGGCGGTGTATTTGGTGCCCAGCATGGTGCCGCTGGCAGAAACCTTACCGGTTTGGTCCACCACCAGGTTCTTATTGTTGGAGGTCCACAAAGCGGACACATAGGCGTCTGCGTCTGCGGGATAAGTGCTCACGCCCAGCTGAACGCTCTTGTTGGTGTACATACCGCCGCAGCTGTAAGACACAGAGTCCACCTCATTGCCGCCGTAAGTGAACTTGAAGCTGTCAATGTTGATCTTCTGGTTCACCAGCTTGACGGTGATGGTCTTGGTATAAGTCCGATCGTAAGCGTCCTTCAAGGTGTAGGTCACCTTCACGCTGCCGGAGGCGTCTGCGTTGGTCTTGGTAAGCACCAAGTTGCCGGCAGCATCCGTAGCAGCGGTTACATTATTTTCTGCCGCCGTGGTCCAGGACGGATCCTGCACCATCGCGCCGTCGGCATAGGCAGCAGACAGGGTCACCTGCTGGTTGTCATCCACAACCAGCGCCTTGCCCTCGGTCACCGCAGCACCGCCGCTGGTAAAGCCAATCTCACCGGGGCCGACGAACTCGTGGCCGGCCAGGGCATTCTGGGCCTGTTTCAGTGCGGAGGTGGCAGCGTCAATGGCATCCTGTGAGGACTCATAGTCCGCATTGACCGCCACGGCCTTATCGTAAGCGGTCTTAAACGCCATACCGTAATCGTAAGCGTAATCCTTGTAATCCACCGCACCGGCATCCGCAATAGCCTGCTGCAAGGCGGAGAAATCGTAGGTAGTATAGGCAATCACCGTGGCGGTGTAGCCGCCGTCCACCGTGGTGGCGGTAATGGTGGCCTTGCCCTGCGATACAAAGGTGATCTTGCCGCTGTTGTCTACCGTGGCAATCTCCGGGTGATCACTGGTAAAGGTGCAGTCCCGCAGCGCCAAGGAAGCAATGGTGGCAGAGGAGGTTACCGTGGGCGTAATGGTCACGGTATCCTGCGGTGAGCCATGGACCATATCCGTGTCCATACTTACACCGGTCACCGCATAGCGGGTGAAGCAAACCGTGGTGGTGGCAGTGAAGCTGTCGCCCTTCACGGTGGTGATGGTGCAGGTGATCTCTGCCCACTGGTTGCCGCTGTCTGTATTGGTCACCAGCCCGGTGTCGCTGACGGTGACCTTGTCGTTGGAGCTGGACCAGGTAATGCTCTGGTACAGACCGCCGGCAGGCGCCGTTACAGCAGACAGCTGAACGGTCTTGTTCTTCAAGCTCAGGTCATTGTGCAGGTAGCGGATATGACCCGGATTGGGAATGGTCACATTGGCCTGGGCCTCTGTATCTGCCGTCAGGCTCACGCCCTCGGCGATAATGTACTTCACCAAACCGTTGTGGGCGCTCTCCAGCAGCTCCACCTGGGCGTCAATCTCAGCCTGGGTGGACAAACCGCTGTCAATCATCGTCTTGGCCTGGCCACAGGCGGTCTCCAGCACAGCCAGGGAATCCTCCGTGTATATATACTGACCCTTTGCCTGATTGACCAGGATTTGGTATTCGGCGTACTTGGCTTCCAGCACGGAGTAGTCCGCACGCACGGTTACGGCACAAGTGGCGGTGTAGCCGCCGTCCAGGGTTTTTACGGTAATGATGCAGTCGCCCACATCCACCGGCGTAACCAGTCCGTTCTCTACCGTGGCCACAGCCGGGTTCGAGGAGGTCCAGGTCACATCGTTAAAGGTTTTGTTAGAGGAACCGGCAAGCGTTGCATTCAGCTGTACCGGCTTCTGGGTCACCAGCAAATTCAACTGGGTCTGATCCAGACTGACGCCGCTGATCACGCTGCCGCTCATTACAACGGTAAAGCTGCGGCTCAGTGTGCGGCTGTAATGGTCTGTGTTGGTCACCGTCACCTTCGCCCAGCCGTTGGCAGAAGCAGAGGAGGGACTCAGTACCAGCTTGCCATCGGTCTGCGTGGCTTTGATGTTTTTGCTGTCGTCCACCGTCCAGCTGATGCCATTGCTGTCTGCACCCGCCGGCACTACGGCGGCGCTCAACTCCAGCTTGTTGTTCTCATGCAGCGTATTGGCGTAGCCGTTCTTGCTCAGGTCAATAGACAAGGCGTCGTTGTCGCCAATCGTACCGCTGGTGCGCTGATTATAGCTGCCTATGGCGGTGTTGCGACTGTAACCCACATAGCTTACATCAATAGACTGCACTTTGATGATCTGATGACCTTCCAGCGCAGCACCGGCCTCTATCAATGCCTGTGCGGCCTGGTTGATCTCGTCCTGGGTCTTGGTGTTGTCGTTCATCACGGACTGGGCTTCCTCATAGGCCTGCTTAAAGGTAATGCCTACGGTGTACTCATAGTCCTGATAATCCGTATCTTTATACTTCTCCAATGCGGCCTGCAGCGCGCTGCGATCACCGCCGGTGGATACGGAGCAGGTGGCGGTGTAGCCGCCGTCATAGGCAATGGCACGCACGGTGGTGGCGCCGGTGGACACAAAGGTCACCAAGCCTTTATCGTCTACGGTGGCGATATTTTCGTTATCGCTCTCCCAATAGATGTCAGAGATGGAGGCCTTGCCCACGCCCAAGGTGCCTGATGGCTGTACCGTTGCCGTCAGCTGATGGGTATCCCCAATGGAACCACTGACAGCCGACTCAGAAATGGTAATGCCGGTGGCAGGTGTGTACGCAAAGGATACCCACACATCGTCCGTCCAGGTCTGGCCGAAGTGATCCGTAACCGTACAGGTGATCTTGCCGTAGTAGCCCTCGTTCTTCAACACATTGAAGGAGGTGTTCTTGGCGGGAGAGGCCACGCCGTTTTCAGAAATCACGATCTTGTCGGTAGAAGAGGTCCAGGTAACGGACGCATAGTTGGCATTGTTGGGGTACAGGCGTACATTCAGATCCAGCTTAGCGTCCTTGTATGCGCCGTCGGTAAGCAGCGACACATCATATTGATAGAAGTTGCTGGCCTCCTCGCCGTCCAAGTAAATCTCTACATTATTAATATGCGTATATTTCTCCAGGCCCTTGTAAGCGGCGATCAGCTTTTCCAACTGGGCGTCCACTTCTTTTTGGCTGGATGCGTTGGCATCGATCAGCGCCTGGGACTCGGCAATGGCATCCTGGAAGGCCTGCCAGGTGGCCGGGTAATAGTTGGTTTCTGTCAGCTCCAGCGACTTATAGGTATCGATCTGGGCTTGCAGGGCGTCATAGTTGGTCACCACATTCACCTTGCACTGGGCGGTATAGCCGCCGTCACAGGTGGTCACAGTCACCACGCAGTCGCCACCGCTCTTAAAGGAAACCACGCCGCTCTGGTCCACAGTGGCAATCTCCGGGTCAGAGGTGGACCAAATCACATCTGCCACAGAGGCCTTGCCCACGATGCCAAAGCCGGTGGGCTCCACCGTTGCCTTTAAGGTTTGGCTTTCGCCTACCTTGCCGCCGACGATCTCCGTGGTGTCCAGCTTAATGCCGGTAACCGGATCGTTGGCAAAGGCCACATACATGCTATCAGTGTATACATTATCCATATAGTCGGTGGCGGTAACGGTAATCTTGGCCTGGCAGGCCTTGTTACCTGCAGGCTTCACAATACCGTTGGCGTCTACCTTTACACTGTCGTTATCGCTGCTCCACTTGATGGTGCGATACATAGCGGTCTTGGGTGCCACCTGGGCGTCCAAATCCACAGAGTAGCTGTCATACCGCTTAGAGGTAGACACCTTCACGCTGCGGAACGCGCCGGCGTCCGATCCGTCCTTGTTTACAAGGCTCACACCGGTCAAGCCGATGTAGCCGCCCAACTTGTAGAAAGCGTACAGCAGTTCACGGGCGTAAGTATTACAGCTGTCCTGGGCAGCCATAGGCTCATCATAATAGACATAATAAGCATAGTCCAGCTTTCGGCTGAAGTCCCTATATAATGTTTTATTTTCGTTGGTGCGCTCGATCACCGTGTCCTCGCAGATGTTAATCACCTGCTTTAAGTAATCCTTGTCCGGATACACGGTCACCTGCTTCTCCGCCACAATACCGCCGGAAGCAGACACGCAGTACAGGGTAGCGGTGCCTACATCCACACCGGTAACCACCGCGTCGCCGTTGTCGTTGCCCTTGGGGGCTACGGTCAGCACGCCCTCATCGGAGGAATACCAGTTGGCGCCGTAGCAGGCCTGTGCCGAGGAGGTGGAGCCGCTAAAGGTCATGGTGTGAGACACATCCAGGGTCTTGCCGTTGATCACGGACAGATCGTCACCGTTAATGGTATTGGTCTCTGCGGCGTTACGCACCACGCAAAGGGTCACCACATCGGACTGAATATCGCCGTCCTCAGACACGCACCAAATATGTACGCTGGAGGCGCTGGTGCAAGAGGCCTTGGCCACCACCTTTACGGTGCCGGCGGTCTTGTCCTCGTCCTTCAGCTCAAACTGATCCGTATTATCAATATACCATTTTACATTCTTATTGGTGGCGTCTGCCGGGTCCACATTGGCCTTAACCAGCACACCGGAGCCATCATACACCGTGCTGGCAGTAACGGTGGCAAAATCCAGCGTTTCACCGGCCACCTCCGTCTGCTGCTGCTGCAACTTCACGCTATTGGCCAAAACAGCACTCTTTACGGCACTTTCAACAGTCACATCAATGCCGGACACCGGCAGACCGTTGAAAATCGTGGTCTGGGTCTGCACCTGGGAGATGGTATAGTAGCTGCCGTCCAGCAGTTTGTAGCCGGTGGAGGCTTTCAGCACAACCGTGGCGGTGCCGCCGGCCAGCGCCGTGTAGTTACCGTCCTTGTCCAGCCTGGCGATCCCGTCCTCTACCGAGCCGTCGTGGTGGACCGTGGTGGTCTCGCCGGTGGTCTCGTCGGTCACCGTTTCATCATAGGCGTCGCCCGCCCACAGATACTTGGGATTGCCGTCTGCATCCGTACCGTCCAGCAGGCCCCAGGTAATGTTCAAATTATTGGCCTTGCTCACACGCACCGGGTACACCGTGTAGGTCAGCGTTTGCTGATCGCCGATATTGCAGTCCCGTTCTGCGTGAATCACCGCGTCGCTAAGCACCCGCCCGGTTTTGCCGGTTACGGTAAGCTCTTTGGTTCGCACCACCTGATTGGCAGCGGAAGTCGCCGTGATGGTGCACTTTTTACTGTTTGCAACCGTGCCCATGTTGCCCCCGGCGTCACGACCGGTGATGATACCGGTTTTGGGATCTACATAGGCCACACTTTCATCCGAGGAGGACCAGGTAATATCCGAAACATCGGCCGCAACGGGTTTTGCGTCCGTAATAGCCATTTGGATCTGGGCGCCCTCCTGTACCGTATCCGGACCGGTAATGTTAAAGTCCGTGCAAGGCACACCGTCTACCACGGTAAAAGTGATGGTATCATTATATTTCAATTTGAGCAGAATGTTGGCGATGATCTTCACCGCAGTAGCCGTCAGCTGTATAGCATCGGCAGAATCGCCCACAATATCCTTAATGGCAAAGCAAGCGTCCAACAGCGCCGCCAGCACATTGCGGTCAATGTCGATACCCAAATACTTGATCAGAATATCCGCCAGTTTTTTGGTATCAATGGTGCCGGTATGGTCCAACTTGTAAATATAGTTGACCAGCTTTAACAGATTGTTGATAAATCCTTCCGTATCCGGCGACACAACGATGGTCACCGTACCGGTGTTCTTAAAGGTTACCAAACCGCTGTCATCCACCGTGGCAATCACCTTGCCCTGGGTAAAGACGGAAGAGCTCTTTACAGAGTAGACCACGCCCATGTGCAGCCGCACCGGGGTGGTCACGGCGCTCAGCTGGCAGGTGGTGCCCTTGGCTACCGTGGTCTCAATCTGGGACTTGTTGGTGATATGGGTACCGTTGGGCAGGAAGTTGGCATAAAACGCATCGTTCTTCGTGACCGTCACAGCCAGCTTGTCGTCTGCCTTTACTTCGCCGTTGGCGTCATACAGGGTAACATGAACAACGGAATTGATATTGTCCAGGTATTTGCGCAGGGACTCGATCCATTTGGCGGAATAGGATTCAAAAATCTTGCCCAGGGCAGAATCCGCACCCATGGTCTTTTCAATCAGGGCAATGATCTCGTCCGTGTCCATGGTGTCCACATTCACCTTATCATTGAACAGGGCTTTTTCCAGCGCGGCGCCAGCGATCTTGCCCACCAGCGGCACCGGCTTTACCTCATTGTCAATCCAGTTGTGGATCACAGCACCCTTAGAGGAGTCAAAGGCCTTGACCAAGCCATTTTGGTCCACATCCACCAAAGTGGGCGCCTCGCTGTACCACTTGACATAGCCGTTGTCCGGGATCTCGCAGTCAATGAGCTTGTAGCTCAGCTGCAGCGTGTCGCCCTCCTTCATCGTCTCATGGTAGGCGTTGCCCTGCTCGTCCGTATCTTGTACCGCATTGCCGTCTTCATAAAACAGCTGAATGTTGTACACGCCGATCACGTCGCCAGCCCAGGCAGAAAACGCCGGGGTCAGCACGGTGATCACCGTGAGCACGGACAAAAAGACGCTGAGCAAGCGCTTCTTGCTGTACATAAACTTCATAGAACCATCCTTCCGCTTTGCCGCAACGACAGCACCCCTTGCACTGCCCGCTTAGCACCTGTATTTCGGCGCACCGCGACAACATTTATACATAATAATTATAAAACATGAATAAAGTTATTGCAACGCACTTTCCGCGGTTTTGCCCCGAAAACATGCCAAACTTTGGCACCGGCTTTTGTGGATTATCGACAAAGAAAAATGAACGAAAAATAAATAAAGGACGGAATGCGAATATCCGTCCTTTAACTTTTTGTATACATTCATATTACATTGAGTACACCCAAAAAGGCTTTAGAGCCGTCCGGATGTTCAATCACTTTGCGGCTGTCCCGCACACGCAAGGCGCAGGCGTCACCGATATAAAGGGTGTATTCCACCGTTAAGAGCCGCCGATCCGCTGCGCCGGTGCGCAGTTGCACGGCCACAGCCGCCGCCTCGTTCTCATCCATCAGTCGCGCCAAATTGCCGGAGAACAACTGGAATAACTCCGTTCTGGAATAGCCGATAAACTGGATAAAATCCTCGCTGACCAAGTCCAGCTGCAAAGGGTCGGCCGTGCCTGTAAAGAAAGTGGCACCGGGCAGGTTCTTAAACAGACTCACCATCCGCTGCGCCTCTCGGTCCGCCTTTTCCTCCGCCGCCTTAATGCGGGTAATATCCGTAAATACGGCGTGAAACACCGGGCACTCGCCCTGGTAGCGCTGAATACCCGCTCGCAGCTGGCACCAAATAAATTCGCCCTCATGCACCCGCACCCGGCACTCGCAATCCACTTCCTCACCTACGGCCATAGCGCGACCGATGGCCTGGAATACCCCAGAGCGGTCGTCCGGGTGAAGCAGTTCGTCCAGCCGATAGGCCCGCAGGCGGCTGCTCTCCTGGGAGGTGCCGAACAACCGACAGCAGCCTTTGTTCAGATACAGGCACTCAATGTGCATTTCCGGCGTGACCTTAAACAGACACACGCCGCCGCACACCAGGTCGATAAGCTCATTCATCTCCACCGCCTGGGCCCGCAGCTGCTCCTGGCGCCGCCGGCTCTCGGACACATCCGCAAAGGTCATGCGGCACAGGGTGGAGTCCTCGTAATTCTGACCCACACAATGGACAAAGAGCGGCGTGCCCTTTTTGTCCAGCAGGTCCATGGTCATATATGTAAATCGGGCGCCCTTTTTGCAGATGTTTTGCATCACCCGCTCCCGGTCCGCCGGTTTTAATTTGTCGTACAGGAACAGCTTGCCCTGTTTGATCTTAGACGGGTGCACACCGGCAAACTGGGCAAAGTGACTGTCTGCGTCTGTCACCTGCAAATCGTTGGCCTTATCCACCACCACATTCATAAATTCAACTTCATAGGGGGCTGGGTCCATATTTTCCCGCTGCGTGGCTCCCACCTCTCTTTCTCTGCTTCTCTGCGCTGTGTATCTCTGCAAAATTCTTTCTGAAACGGCGGCAGACCACCTGCCTGCGCGCCATAGCCATTATAGCACACTTTCTCCCCCATTTGCGAACGATTTTTTACAAGTTAGTAAAATTTTCATAAAGTCCGTAAAAATTTCATAAAACGGTAGGCAATCGGCCGGATTTGTGCTATTATATCTTTATTCTATACACCCGGAGTGAATACTATCAGTTAGGAGAACCCCCATGGCAAATGTTTATCGGATTTTTGTGGAAAAGAAGAAAGGCAACGACATTGAGGCCATGCAGATCTTAACGGATCTGCGCCAAAATGTGGGCATTACAGCGCTCACCGGCCTGCGGCTTATTAACCGCTACGATGTGCAGGGCGTCAGCGAGGCGGAGTTCCGCCGTGCCGTGCACGGGGTCTTTGCCGAGGACAATCTGGACAATACGGCAGACGACGTAACCTTCGCCCCCGGCGAGCGGGTGTTTGCCATGGAGTTCCTGCCCGGCCAATACGACCAACGGGCAGACAGCGCCGCCCAGTGTATTCAGCTGCTTACCGCAGGAGAATGTCCCCGGGTAGCCAGCGCCAAGGTGATCGCCCTTGCCGGCGACATTACGGACGCGGAGTTTGATAAGATTAAATCCTACCTGATCAACCCGGTGGAGAGCCGGGAGGCCACCATGGCCAAACCGGAGAGCCTGGATCTGACTGCCGATGTACCGGCGGACATTGCGCGCATTGCCGGCTTTATCACCAAGAGCGATGACGAAATCGCCGCTTACCACAGCCAAATGGGCTTTGCCATGAGTGTGGAGGACCTAAAGTGGGTGCGGGACTACTTTAAGAACGAAGAACACCGGGATCCCAGCTTAACGGAGCTGAAAGTGATTGACACCTACTGGTCCGACCACTGCCGCCACACCACCTTTTCTACCAAGCTGGACAAGATCACCGTGGAGGAAAGCAGATACGCCGCCGCAGTAGAGGACGCCCTGCGCCTGTACCTGGATATGCGCGGCGCCCTGTATGCCGGCAAAAACAAAGACATTTGCCTGATGGATATGGCCTGCATCGGCACCAAATATCTGAAGTCACAGGGCAAGGCGGACAACCTGGACGAGAGCGAGGAGATCAACGCCTGCTCCATTGAAGTACCGGTAACGGTGGACGGCAAGACCGAGCAATGGCTGGTGCAGTTTAAGAACGAGACCCACAACCACCCCACGGAGATTGAGCCCTTCGGTGGCGCGGCCACTTGCCTGGGCGGCGCCATTCGTGACCCGCTGAGCGGGCGCGCCTATGTGTACCAGGCCATGCGGGTTACCGGCTCCGGCGATCCCACCACCGCCTTTGCAGACACCCTGGAGGCCAAGCTGCCCCAGCGGAAGATCACGACCGGCGCTGCCCAAGGTTACAGCAGCTACGGCAACCAGATCGGACTGGCCACCGGCCAGGTCACTGAGCTGTACGACGCCGGGTATGTGGCCAAGCGTATGGAGATCGGCGCAGTGATCGGCGCCTCTCCCAAAGAGAATGTGGTGCGGGCGTGTCCCACTCCCGGCGATATCATTGTGCTGCTGGGCGGGCGCACCGGCCGTGACGGCTGCGGCGGCGCCACCGGCTCCTCCAAGGCCCACAATTCCGAATCTATCGAGACCTGCGGCGCCGAGGTGCAAAAGGGTAATCCTCCCACCGAGCGCAAAATTCAGCGGTTGTTCCGCAACAAGGATGTATCCACCCGCATTAAGCGCTGCAACGACTTTGGCGCCGGCGGTGTGTGCGTAGCCATCGGCGAGCTGGCAGACGGCCTGACCGTGGATCTGGACAAGGTACCCAAGAAGTACGAGGGATTGGACGGCACAGAGCTGGCCATCTCCGAGAGCCAGGAGCGCATGGCTGTGGTGCTGGATCCCAAGGATGTGGACGCCTTTATTGCCGCAGCTTATAAAGAGAACTTAGAGGCCACCCCGGTGGCCGTGGTTACGGACAACAATCGACTGGAAATGACCTGGCGTGGCGACAAGATCGTGGACATCAGCAGGGATTTCCTGAACACCAACGGTGTGACCCAGCACGCCACCGCGTCCATCGCCCCCATTGACGAGAGCAAAAACTATTTACATACCGTACCGGCAGAGCTGCAAGGGTTGTCTCTGTCCGCTGCGCTGAAAGCCAATCTGTGCCGACTGGAAGTCTGCTCCCAAAAGGGACTGGTGGAGCGGTTCGATTCCTCCATCGGCGCCGCCACGGTAAATATGCCTTACGCCGGCGTGTACCAGCTGACCCCGGAGGAGGCCATGGTGGCCAAGCTGCCCCTGGAGCACGGCCAAACGGATGACGCTACGGTGATGGCCTACGGCTTTATCCCCGGCGTATCTCGCTGGAGCCCCTTCCATTCCGCCGCCTTTGCGGTAACGGAGAGCCTTGCAAAACTGGCTGCCGTGGGCTGCGACCCGGCAGAAGCACGGCTCACCTTCCAGGAATATTTTGAGCGCCTGGGCAACAAGCCGGAGCGCTGGGGCAAACCCGCTGCTGCCCTGCTGGGCGCCCTGACCGCACAGGCCGGGTATGGCACCCCCTCCATTGGCGGTAAAGACTCTATGAGCGGCTCCTTTAACGAACTGGATGTACCGCCTACCTTGGTGAGCTTCGCCGTGGGTATGAGCAAGGCGTCTCACACCGGCACCGCCCTGCTGCAGCACCCGGGCAGCAAAGTGTATCTGCTGCAAATTCCGGTAAATGAGGCCACCGGTCTGCCGGATTACAAAAACGCTATGGCCCTGATGCAGGCGGTTTGCGCCGGCGTGCAGGACAAGTCCGTTCTCTCTGCCGCTGTGGTGAAAGAGGGCGGCGCCGCTGCCGCCGTGTGCAAGATGGCCTTCGGCAGCAAACTGGGCTTTACCTTTGCCCAGGGGTTGGACGCTGCCACCCTGTTTGCACCCTATGAGGGCAGCTTTGTGGTAGAAATTCCCGAGGATGGCGTCCTGGCCGACAGCCTGGCGCCCTATGCCACCGCCCTGGGCACCGTCAACGGCAACGGAATCTTTATTTTGGACGGCGATGTGTTGACCGCGGACGAACTGATCGCCGCCTGGAGCAGCAAGCTGGAGAGCGTGTTCCCCACAGACAGCGGCAAGAGCGCGGCAGTGGAGGATGTGCCGCTCTATAAAGAGCGCTCCATTTTCGTCAGCCAAAACAAGGTGGCGCGGCCCCGGGTATTCATTCCCGCGTTCCCTGGCACCAATTGCGAGGTAGACACCGCCCGCGCCTTTGAACAGGCCGGTGCGGATCCCCATATTTTAGTCGTAGGCAACCTGACCCCTGCCGCCATTAACGAGACCATTGAGAAGATGGTGGAGGAAATTAAGCAGGCGCAGATCGTGATGCTGCCCGGCGGCTTCTCCGGCGGTGACGAGCCGGAAGGCTCCGGCAAATTCATTGCTACCACCTTCCGCAACCCGGCGGTGGCCGAGGCGGTCACCCAGCTGCTCAACTGCCGCGACGGCTTAATGCTGGGTATCTGCAACGGGTTCCAGGCGCTGATCAAGCTGGGTCTGGTGCCCTACGGCAAGATTGTGAACATTCAGGAGAGCGACCCCACCCTGACCTTTAATACCATTGGCCGCCATATCAGCCAAATGGCTTACACCCGGGTTACCAGCACCAAATCCCCGTGGCTGGCAGGCACCCAGGCAGGCGATATGTTTGCCGTACCCATCTCTCACGGTGAGGGCCGGTTCGTAGCAGATGAGGCCACCCTGCGCCGGTTGGCGGAGAACGGCCAGATCGCTACCCAATATGTGGACCCGGACGGCAATGTGGCCACGGATATGCCCTTTAACCCCAACGGCTCCGTATGGGCGGTGGAAGGCATTACTTCCCCGGACGGCCGCGTGCTGGGCAAAATGGGTCACTGCGAACGCAAGGGCGAAAATCTATACAAGAACGTACCCTTTAACAAGGATATGCAGATCTTTGAGTCCGGCGTTAAATACTTCAAATAAGTGCAATTTCAGCCGCCGTCTGCTCTCGCAGGCGGCATAGGCTTTTCAGGAGGATCCGTATGAAATATGTTGTAGTGCTGTGCGACGGCATGGCAGACTACCCGGTGCCCGCCCTGGGCGGCAAAACCCCCATGATGGTGGCAAAGAAGCCCCATATCGACGCCCTGGCCGCCAAGGCGGAGGTAGGGCTGGTGCGCACCGTAGCGCCGGGACTGAAGCCCGGCTCCGATGTAGCCAATATGAGCGTGCTGGGCTTTGACCCCCACCGATTTTACACCGGGCGCAGCCCGCTGGAGGCCGCCTCCATCGGCATTGATATGAAAGACAGCGATGTGTCCTTGCGCACCAACCTGGTGACCCTCAGTGACAAGGGCGAGCCCTTTGCCGACAAGGTGATCGAGGACTACTGCGCCGACGATATTTCCACCGGGGAGGCTCGCCAGCTGATAGAAGCGGTGCAGGCAGCCTTTGGCGGCGGAGAATATGATTTTTACACCGGCGTATCTTACCGCCACTGTTTGATCTGGCACGGCGGCACCACAGAGCTAGGCAATATGACCCCACCCCATGACATTACCGGCAAGGTAATCGGCCCCCATCTCTCCACCGCAGAGACGGCACGCCCTCTGCTGGAGATGATGGAAAAGTCCTTTGACCTGCTAAAGGACCACCCGGTGAACAAAGCCCGCGTGGCTGCCGGTCGTCGCCCGGCCAACTGCATTTGGCTGTGGGGCGAGGGCAAGCGCCCGGCGCTCCGGCCCTTTGAGGCGCTGTACGGCATCAAGGGCGGTATGGTCTCTGCCGTAGACCTGCTCAAGGGCATTGCCAACTGCGCCGGTATGGAAGTGGCAGAAGTGCCCGGCGCCACCGGTTATATTGACACCGACTTTGAGGGCAAAGCCAAGGCGGCGCTGGATCTGCTGACGCGCAACGATCTGGTGTATGTGCACTTTGAGGCGCCGGACGAGTGCGGCCACCGCAACGAACCGGAAAACAAAGTAAAAGCCATTGAGATGATCGACAGCCGGGTACTGCCCATTCTGGAAGAGGGACTGGAACAGTACGAGGATTACAAGATCCTGCTGCTGCCGGACCACCCCACCCCCATTGTGACCCGCACCCACGCCAGCGACCCGGTGCCCTACCTGCTGTACCAAAAGTCCGCGCCCAAGACGGGGGTAGACACCATCAATGAGGAGACCGCTAAGGCCACCGGCATTTATATGGAGAACGGCCCGGCGATGATGCCCCACTTCCTGGGGCAGGACGCCTAAGGCAAAAAAAATATGAATTTAACGGAGATGGAAAAGATATGAAACTGTCAACGATTTGTGTACAGGGGGCTTACCGCCCCAAAAACGGCGAGCCCCGGGTGGTGCCTATTGTGCAAAGCACCACATACAAATATGACTCCAGCGTGGAGATGGGCGACCTGTTTGACCTAAAGAAAAGCGGCTACTTCTACTCCAGACTGCAAAACCCCACCTGCGACACGGTGGCGGCCAAGATCGCTATGCTGGAGGGGGGCGTGGCCGGTATGCTCACCGGCAGCGGCCAGGCGGCCAACTTTTACGCCATCTTTAACATTGCCGGCGCCGGTGACCACATTGTCAGCTCTACCGCCATTTACGGCGGCACCTACAATCTGTTTAATGTGACCCTGCGCAAGCTGGGCATTGACTTTACCTTTGTGTCGCCCAGCGCCACGGAGGAGGAGCTGGCGGCAGCCATTCGCCCCAACACCAAGGCTATTTTTGGTGAGACCATCTCCAACCCCAGCTTGGAGATTTTGGATATTGAAAAGTTCGCCCGGGTGGCCCACAAGGCCGGTGTGCCGCTGATCGTGGACAACACTTTTGCCACCCCCATCAACTGCCGCCCCTTTGACTTTGGGTGCGACATTGTAACCCACTCCACCACCAAGTATATGGAGGGCCATGCCTCCACCGTTGGCGGTGCCATTGTGGACAGCGGCAACTTTGACTGGACCCAAAATGACAAGTTCCCCGGCTTAACCACCCCGGACGACAGCTATCACGGCATTACCTACACCGAGGCATTCGGCAAGGGCGCCTACATCACCAAGGCGGTGGTGCAGCTGATGCGGGATCTGGGCGCGGTGCAAAGCCCCAACGAGGCATTCCTGCTGAATGTGGGACTGGAGAGCCTGCACCTGCGGATCCCCCGCCATTGTGAGAACGCCAAGAAAGTGGCGGCCTACTTAAAGCAGCACCCGGCGGTGACCTGGGTGGAGTGCGCCATGCTGGAGGGCGATCGCCAGTACGATCTGGCACAAAAATATATGCCCCACGGCACTTGCGGCGTGGTGAGCTTTGGGGTCAAGGGCGGTCGTGCAGCCGCCACCACCTTTATGGACAGCCTGGAGCTGGCTGCCATCGTCACCCATGTGGCAGACGCTCGCACCTGCTGCCTGCACCCGGCATCTACCACCCATCGCCAGCTGACGGACGAACAGCTGGAGGCCTGCGGCGTGCGCCCGGATCTGGTGCGCCTGAGCGTAGGCATTGAGGATATTGACGACATTTTGGCAGACCTGGAACAGGCCCTGGCAAAGATCTGACACCTATGGACGAAAAACACGCGCCCACCTCGGCGCATAATCACAATCACGACCACACCCATACCCGGGAGGTGGTCAATCGACTGGCCCGGGCCATCGGCCACCTGCAAAAGGTGAAGCAAATGGTAGAGGACGGCGAGGATTGCTCCCAGGTGCTGGTGCAGCTGGCGGCGGTCAAGTCCGCCTTAAACAGTACCGGCAAGGTGATCCTCAAGGACCACCTGGAGCACTGTATCGTTCACGCCGTGGAGGACGGCGATACGGAAATGCTCACCGAACTGTCCGACGCCATCGACCGGTTTGTGAAATAAATACGGCAATCGGTGCAATCCCGCCATCGCCGACGAAATTTGGCTCCCCTTGTTTTTATCAAGGGGTGACTCCCCACAGTGTGGGGAGATGTCGCGCAGCGACAGAGGGGACGGGCACCGGTTAGGTGCTGTCACAAAGTGACTGAGGGGATAAACGCACAAAAAAAGCGGGCGGATAATATCCGCCCCTACGATGTACCGATATAAATTTGCCACTCACGATATTTCCAACTGCACGCATAGCAAAAAACGAGGTGTGCCTATGACAACCATTCAAAAGGCTGACTATGTTTTTTCTGTCGACACCGAAAAAACCAAAAAATATTATGAGATCCATACGCTTTGCAACTGCGCATATTGCCGCAATTTTTACGCACAAGCAAAAGATAAATTCCCAAAATTATCTGCTTTTTTAAGTGAATTTGGGGTAGATATCGCCAAACCGGATGAAACGCTTTCTGTGGAGACAGACAATGCCATAGATTATATCAGCATTGATTATACCGTTTGTGGAAGCATCGCATCAACAGGACATAATTTTGAAATTAATGACCATTTTCCTTTAAGCGTTGTGATCACCAACGGTTTTGCCTCCCCAAACGAACAAACCGGGAGATACTTTACAATTTCCGTAGAGAACATAAAACTTCCCTGGGAATTGGACGAACCACGCCCGGAGCCTTGCACACCAAAAGCAAATAAAAATTCCAATAAAATACTCAAAAAATGAAATCAAACCACAGGGCAGCCGCTGTGATCATTCCCGCATCGCCTAACGGTGCACAATCCCTCCACCGCCTAACGGCGGTCCCCCTCCCTTTTCAAGGGAGGCGTAGGGCGGGGGCTTGCTCCCGCCGATCGTAGGGGCGGCACATAGGCAGCCGATCCGCCGCCCGCATTTTCCATATAAAAAAAGAGCACCCACACAGGTGCTCTTTTTTACTACCTAATACCTATACTTATTTAATAATCGTGCCGGGGGTATTGGGTGCCATACCGGCGGCGTTGGCCTCGTCCGTGTCAATGTGCATAGCCAGGGCATAGCTGTCAGACACACGCACCACCACATCGCCAAAGGTCAGGTTACGGCCGTTGGCAGAGGGAATCTCTACGCTAACGATCTGGCCATTCTCCAGGCCCATACGCTCTGCGTCTGCCGTAGTGGCGTGGATATGGCGCTTGGCAGCGATCACGCCCTCGGTCAGCTCCACCTCACCGGCAGGGCCCACCAGCTTGCAGGCGCCGGAACCGGCAATATCGCCGCTCTCCCGCACCGGCGCGGTCACGCCGATGGAGCGGGCGTCCGTCAGGCTCAACTCCACCTGGGTGGCCTTACGCACCGGGCCCAGGATAGACACAGCCGGGAACTCGCTCTTGGTACCGACCACGCGCACGCGCTCGTTGCTGGCATACTGGCCGGGCTGGGACAGCATTTTCTTCACCGTCAACTCATAGCCCTTGCCGAACAGGGTCTCCAGATCTGCCTGGCTCAGATGTACATGGCGGGCAGAAATCTCAACAGTCACTTGATTGTCCATGATAAAACCTCCAAAAAGTTGTAATTCTCGCTTACGCACATATTTTATACCTTTTTTTATTGTTTTTCAACCATTATTTTGGTACAATGAGCAAGGTGATAAAAATGACATTAGACGAACTGAAAACCCACTGCCTCAGCTGCACCGAATGCGAACTGTGCAAGGCCCGCACCCAGGTGGTCTTTGGCGTAGGCAACCCGGCGGCAGACATTCTCCTAATCGGCGAAGGACCGGGAGAGAACGAGGACCTGCAAGGCCAGCCCTTTGTGGGTCGCTCCGGCAAGCTGCTGGATCAATTTCTGGAGAGCATTGACCTGAGCCGGGAGAAAAATGTGTACATTGCCAATATGGTCAAGTGCCGCCCGCCTAAAAACCGGGACCCCAAGCCGGAGGAGCAGGAGGCCTGCCTGCATTGGCTGCGGGAGCAATTTAAGATCATTCGCCCACGATTGGTGATCTGCGTAGGGCGCATTGCCGCCCAGCGGCTGATTGACAAGGACTTCCGAGTCACCCGCCAGCACGGCGAATTTATCGACAAAAACGGCACCCTGTTTATGGGCACCTACCACCCGGCGGCCATTCTCCGCAACCCCAATAACAAAGAAGCCGCCTTTGGCGACTGGCTGAAAGTGCGGGATAAAATCGAAGAATTGCACCTGAACGTGTGATGGATTAAAGAGCGCAAAAAGAGGCTTGAACACAATGTTCAAGCCTCTTTTTTGTCGTCACCGCTGGCAAATCCTGCGGCAGGGTCTGTATCCGCCGATGGTAAGTGGGGCAATCTGCCATCCTACATGCGCTGCAAACCCGATGTTAATTCACATTTTGCAGCCGCTCCGGCACATATTCGTCGTTCAGCGACTGGATATGCTGCTCCACGGTGCTCACCCGGCTGCGGATGGCGTCCTGGTGGGTCTTGTCGCCGGACAGGTACACCACGGTAAACACGCCCGCATCGTACCCGGCGTCGTTCATAAAGTACGGCACAGTATAGCCCTTGGTGTTAAAGGTGGATTCGTACACACTTTCGCCGTCCAGATAATAGGTCTTGTAGCCGTACTCGTACTCCATCTTCGCGTCATACACCACAGAGAACTGCTCGCCCTTGAGCCGAAAGATCCGAGAGGCCGCCGTATACACCGACTGGCTCTCCCGCCGATAGGCATTGAAGCACAAGTCCGTCTTTTTGCCGCTTTTGCGCAGGATATAGAACTGGGTGTTTTGGGCCGTTTCCTCATCATCTGTAAAGGGCTGGCAAATCTGATCCCGGGTAAAAATGCACTTGGCGATGCTGCCGTTCCAGTTGTACACCCGCAGGCTGTATACCGGCACATTGATCAGGGTCTGCTCTCCGGTCCAGTCGTTCTTCTCCGTCTTTTTCACCTGACGGCGATAGACGGTGAGCAGCTCCTTGTTGCCGTCGCCGTCAAAATCAATCTCTTCCACCACAGCCAGGCCGTCCACATAGCCGATACCGCCCTCGGTCTTGTAGGTAGCGGAGCCGTACTGCCGGTTCAGATCGTCCACCACATCGTAGTAGGCTTGCTTTTTCAGCGTGGCGTCCGGCAGGCTGGCCTCGATCTCCGCCGTGGTCTTGGTGTTGAATTCCTCCATGGCGGCGGTCACCGTATCCACCAGCACCTCTGCCCGGGTCTCCCGAATGCAGGACAGCTGCAGCCGCTCAAAATCCTCGGTATTGGGCTTGTCATTTTGGGAAAACACGCCGGTATCTACATTATATTGGCAGCTGCCGGCCTTTTTGAACTTCTTGCCCCGCATAGCATACAGGGTCACTTCCGTGGGCTTTTGCGGGTCGCACACCCCCACCTGGTAGCGGCGCCCGGTGTGGTACAGTACCACCCAGCTGCCCAGCTTGCCATCGCCGGTGGCATAGCAGGCGTTGGCGGAGTAGAACTTGCTGAGGTTCTTGCCGTCAAAGCCCCAAATATCAAAAAAATACAGGCCCTTTTCCAAATAGCAGATCAGCAGTTCGTCCCGACCGTCGCCGTTAAAATCCATCCGCCGCAGATAAGACACGCCGGTCATTCGTGCCATTTTCTTGCCGTAGCGCTCGTCCATGGACTCCCAGCGGCAAGCGCCGTACTTGGCGATATAATCGGTGCACACCTGCCCCGCCTGATCGCAAAAACGCTCGTTCCACTTGCTCTGGTTATGCAGGGACACGGCAAAGGAGATAATGGCAATCACCACTGCCAGCACAAACAGCACCACCGCCAGCCACTTCAGCGCAGCCCGGCGCAGGTTGGGATAGTCCCGCAGTTCTTCTACGATTTCTTCGTCCCGGCGCACCGTGCGGCGCAACTTGGCGCCGTTCACTTGCAAGGCAGCAACCAGTTGAGCCAAGCGCACCTGCGCAGACGGCTGGGGCTGTTCTTCCTCGTCGTCAAAGTAATTATACGGCTTCACGGTGCCACCTCCCTTCGGCAATGCTGCCCGGTTCTTCCCTCATTTTAACACGGATCGCCCCGGTACGCAACTATATCGGCAAATTCTTTAGAGAAACCCCACTTCTTACCTATATGTTGTGGTGCCGATGGTTATGCCCACAAGAGGGCGGCACTTTTTATTCCCACCGGCAAAAAAAGGGCTTGACAAACCCGCCCCTGCTGGGTATAATAACACTATCGTTTGCGGATTTAGCTCATCTGGTAGAGCGCCACCTTGCCAAGGTGGAGGTAGCGAGTTCGAGCCTCGTAATCCGCTCCAATGGCGCTATAGCCAAGTGGTAAGGCAAGGGTCTGCAACACCCTGATTCTCCAGTTCAAATCTGGATGGCGCCTCCAAGAGATGAGAACGCAAGCGGGCGTTCTCTTTTTTTGTACCTCTTGAAGGTCAAGCTTTGCGGCTGGAGGATATGTATGCCTTAGAGCCTGTCCTGTACCTGTTTTGCAGTGTGCAGGACAGGCTCTTGTAGCACCTGAACCAATCGAAAGGAAAGGAGGAAATGCAATGGCAACGTATCTGATCGACTATGAAAATGTCTATATCGAGGGACTGACCGGTTTGGAGTATCTGACAAAGCGGGACGAGGTAGTAATTTTCTACACACAGAACCGCTGCGGGCTGACGTTTGAACTGCACCAGCGGCTGATCTCCTGTGATGCAAAGCTGCGGCTGATGGAAGTGACAGCACTGTCCACCAGAAAAAACACGGTGAAAAATGCACTGGACTTGCAGCTTTCCATGTATATCGGCTATCTGATCGGCAGCCGTCCGAAAGAACGTCTGCATATCATCAGCAAGGACACCGACTTCGACCTGAACCAGCAGTTCTACGACCGGTACCTGCAAGAGGATGTGCACGCTCTGTCGATTTATTCTACCATTGAGAATGCAATGAAAGGCATTCCCACGAGAGATGCCGTACAGGCTCTGGAAGAAACTGCTGCGGCTGCACCTGCGGATACGACTTCAACAGAAGAAGAAAACGTACCGGCGGCACCGAAAAAGGCAAAGAGCAGTGCGGCAATGCTGTTCCCGAAAGAGTTACAGTCGGAAGTGCGGGAACTGCTGGACACAGACGACAAGCAGGCGGTGAACCGGATCTGTGCGATCATCACCGCTTCGGAAGACCTGCTGACACTGAACAACCTGCTGTCCCGCTATTATCACGACGGCAAGCAGGTGAAAGACATGTATCACAAACTGAAGCCGTCCTATAAGGCACTCCGTAAGCTGGCAAACGGCACGAAGTGACAGACTTTCAAAACCCAAAAGAGCACCCTCCGGTGGAACTGGCCGGAGAGTGCTCCTTTTTTGTTGCATAAAAATGAAAAACCGAAAACAAGCGGCAATTGCCTTTGCTTTCGGTCACTTTTCATATTCAACTGTCAAAAACAGAGCTTACGCACGCTCGATCTTGCCGGAGCGCAGGCATCTGGAGCAAACGTACATATGACAAGGAGTTCCCTTCACAATCGCTTTTACACGCTTTACGTTCGGCTTCCATGTTCTGTTCGACCGTCTGTGGGAGTGAGAAACCTTGATACCGAAGGTAACACCCTTTCCGCAAACTTCACATTTAGCCATTCTACTGCACCTCCTTATCCTAACATTGCATGCCGACCACCGAAAAATAGATTTCTGCGGCAGTCTGCAAACTAACATATCTATTTTATCAAATTTCCCGAAAAAAAGCAACCCTTTTCCTTAGATTCTTTTGAATATTTTTTTTACGATCAAAATACCTTTCGAAAAATACAATTATTTGCGAAAACAGACTGTAAAATCAAATGCAGACTTATTTTCAAAAAGCAATCGAAAAAGAAATCGGCACATTTCCGGCATTCTGTCCTGCGGAAATCTTGTAAATTTTATGTCAAACGGCAAAATAGGCTTGAATTTTTCCGGAAAACCATGTATAATAAAAAGAACACATTATAGGGTATCTGGGCAGAACATTTTCATTTGGAAAGGACTGGAGCAATGGGAATTCTGAGCAATTTTATGAACTTGAACCGTTATGAGATTCTGGCAAGAATCGTGATCATATTGTTGGTGTTGCCGCTGCATGAGTTTGCTCATGGCTGGGTGGCACGGAAATGCGGTGATGACACCGCCGAAGCTGCCGGACGGCTGACGCTGAATCCGCTGGCACACGTAGACCCTTTTGGTGCAGTGCTGCTGCTGCTGACCGGATTTGGCTGGGCAAAGCCAGTGCCGATCAATCCGGCACGAATGAACCACCCCCGCAAGGGCATCATCTGGACATCACTGGCGGGGCCGCTGTCCAATCTGCTGGCGGCACTGGTGGGCGTGGTGCTGATGCAGATCGTTTTTCCGTTTTACTATGCCGACCCCAACGCCGTTTTGACAGGCGTCTATACGCTGCTGTACTGGTTCGTGGCGATCAACATTTCGCTGGCAGTGTTCAACCTGATTCCCGTGCCGCCGCTGGACGGCTCCAAGGTGCTGATGATGCTGCTGCCGTACCGCCAGTCCGCGTGGCTTGAGCGAAACCAGCGGTATTTGTCGCTGGCACTGTGGATCCTGATTCTGGTGGGCGTACTGAGCACACCGCTGAGTTATCTGTCCAACTGGATCATGCACTTCTTCGTCTGGGCGACCCAGTGGATCGGCACGCTGGTGCAGATGGTGATGTGAGTTCATGCAGACGATTTCGTTTAAGCTGGAGGTCTTTGAAGGCCCCATGGATCTGCTGCTGAACCTGATTTCCAAGCACAAGCTGAACATCTATGACATTGAGATCTCCAGCCTGCTGGAACAGTATCTGGCGTATCTGGATCAGTGTCGGGAACAGGACCTGGAGCTGGCAGGGGAATTTCTGGAAATGGCGGCACGGCTGATCTACATCAAAACGGCTTCGCTGCTGCCCCGTCCGGAAGATGCCCAAAAGGAAAAGCAGGCATTACAGGGGGCACTGATCGAGTACGCCCTCTGTAAGCAGGCGGCACAGGCTCTGGCACAGCGTTTTGTAGGCGGACAGATCTTCACCCGTCCGCCGATGCAGGTGGAAGTTTCTCCGGCATACGCCAGAACCCACCTGCCCTGTGTGCTGCTGGAAACATGGAACACCATGGGGCAGAAACGCTTTGCCCCGCAGGAAAACGCCCGCGAACGGTTACAGCGTGTAGTGACGCGTCCGGTGGTGTCGGTGATGTCCAAGGTGGTCTACGTGATGCGAAAGGTGTATCACGATGAACACGTGTATTTCGGGGCACTGTACGCCGATGTGCGGGAACGTTCCGCACGGGTGGCACTGTTTCTGGCAGTGCTGGAACTGACCAAGCACGGCAGGATCGGCATCAGCGAGGACGGCACCTATCTCTATCGCCGGACAGACTATGTGAAACATTCTGCAAAGGGTTGAGAGAACTTCATTTGTGCAGCCGTTCAGGTATGAATCCGAAGAATCGGGGAATGATAATGGAAAGAAACACCAGATCGCCGCTTTGTCTGATGCTGGAGGCGGTGCTGTTTGCCAGCGGAGAGCCGGTGCCGGTGTCCCGTCTGGCACAGGCTTGTGAAGTATCAGAATCCGCAGTGCAGACTGCCTTACAGCAGCTGGCGGCGTGGTATGAAAAACAAAAAAGTGCGATCTGCGTGCAGCAGCTGGGGGACAGCTGGCAGATGTGCACCCACCCTGCCTATGCGACTGTGATCCAGCGGGCAGTGGAAACCAAAAAGGCGGCTCCGCTGTCGGCGGCTGCCATGGAGGTGCTGACGATCGTGGCATATAACCAGCCGGTCAGCAAAAGCTTTGTGGAGCATGTCCGCGGCGTGGACAGCAGTTCCGTGGTGAACACCCTCGTGGAAAAGGAACTGCTCACAGAAGCCGGACGGCTGGACGTGCCGGGTAAGCCGGTCGCCTATGCGACAACGCCTCATTTTCTCCGGTGCTTCGGCTTGCAGTCGCTGGACGAGCTGCCGCCGCTGCCGGTGTCGGCTGTGCCGCAGGAAATGGTATCGGAGTCGGAGGAATCTGCCGATCTGGCAGAATGATGCAGAGGAGGCGAGTGGTCTATGGTTGGCTGGCTGATCGTGCTGGGGATTCTGGCACTGCTGCTGGGACTGCTGTTGTCGCCGTTCTCCTTTGCGTGGGACTACGATGCTCCGAAAGACCGCCTTTTCTGGAAGCTTTCGTGGCTGGGGATCTCCTTTGCTGACAGTGCTGGAAAGGGATTGTTTCAGCGGAAAAAAGAGGAATCCCGGAAGCTGGAAAAAGAACCGGAAAAGCAGAAGAAAAAGAAACGGAAGAAGTCGAAAAAGTCCCGCAGACCGGCAAAAAAGAAATCGCCGGAATCTTCGGAAAAGACCGAAAAGCAAAAGCTGGAACACGGCTGGGCTCTCATCAAGGGCAGCCTGTCCGTGCTTCCGAAACCGCTGCGTCTGCTGTGGAAAGGCATCTCTCTGAAGCAGCTGACAGTGGGTGTGCAGGTGGGACGGTTCGATGCACAGGAATGTGCCCTCGCCTACGGAGCAGCCAATGCGGCAGTGTACACCGCTGTGGGGCTGCTGGGCAGTGCCATGCGGGTACAGGTGCAGCAGATACAGGTGCGGTGTGCGTTCGGGCAGGAGTGCTCCCGCTGGGTCGTCCGCGGAAAGCTGCAACTTTGTCTTCTGGCAGCTCTGGCGGCACTGTGCAGCTTTGCCGTAGGCTATGCGATGCAGAAAAACCGACAGGAAACTGACGGGAAAGAGAAAGAAGATACCGCAGAAAAAGAACACGCTGCGGTGAGATAACAGGAGGTAAATATAATGGCAGAAAAGCGTCCGATTCAGGATCTCATGGGAGTTACAATGGAAAAAATGCGGGAAATGGTAGATGTGCAGACCATTATCGGAGATCCGATCGTGGTTTCTGACAAGGTGACCATTGTGCCCGTGTCAAAAGTGTCATACGGATTTGCCTCCGGCGGCTCTGACTTGCCGGTGAAAACCAATCCGAAAGACCTGTTCGGCGGCGGTGCCGGTGCCGGCGTGTCCATTCAGCCAGTTGCCTTTCTGGTGGTACAGGAGGACGGCGTGCGGCTGCTGCAAATGGACGAGGGCAGCGATGCTCTGTCCAGTGCCATTCGCTCGGTGCCGGAAGTGGTAGACCGTCTGGGCAGCATGTTCAAGAAGGACGACAAGAAAAACGACAAAAAGACTGAAAAGCCGGAAAAAACCGCGGAAACGGATTCCGGCGAAACAGAATAAACTGCCGCTTCTTTCGCATACATTGTGGTAATTTTACAAGTATGCGGAGGAATCTGAAATGCGAAAACAACATTTTCTGCGGTGGCTCAGCGGGATATGGGCGATGTGTCTGGCGGTGACTGGTCTGCCGGTGCTGCATGTACAGGGTGAGGCTCTGTCGGTTTCGGCGGAGTCCTGCATTCTGATGGAAGCGGTGACCGGTGAGGTGCTCTATGAAAAGGCGGCAGACCAGCAGCGACCTATGGCAAGCACGACCAAGATCATGACCACGCTGCTCTGTCTGGAAAGCAGCGATCTGGATACGCCTTTTCCGGTGGACAACGATGCAATCCATGTAGAGGGTTCTTCCATGGGGCTGGTAGACGGGGACATTGTGACCAAGCGTGCCCTCTGTTATGGCATGCTGTTGCCCTCTGGCAATGATGCTGCCGGAGCAACTGCTGTGAAACTTGCCGGCAGCTATGCCGCTTTTGCAGAGCAGATGAACCGGAAGGCTCAGGAACTAGGCATGACTCAGAGCCATTTTGTCACGCCTTCTGGTCTGCACGATGCGGAGCACTACTCAACTGCCCATGATATGGCACTGCTGACAGCGGCGGCTTTGCAGAACGAAACCTTTCGGGAGATCTGCGGGCAGGCTTCTGCCAAGGTGTGCTTCGGCAATCCGCCCTATGAACGGTGGCTGACCAATTCCAACAAGCTGCTGACCATGGACGAAACAGTGATCGGTGTCAAGACCGGTTTCACAGACGAAGCCGGCCGCTGTCTGGTGTCCGCCAGTGTGCGGAACGGCATCACGCTGATTTGCGTGACTCTGAACGACCGGAACGACTGGCAGGATCATGAAGTCCTGTACGATTACGGCTTCGGGCAGCTTTCTCCGCAGGAGGTGACATTTCCCGCCGACTGGACGCTGCCCGTGACCGGCGGCACCACAGGAACTGCTGCGGTGGCTCCTGCGGAAACGCTGACAGTAGGCGTGAAAGACGGGAACATGCCGGCGTGGTCGTATCAGCTGAACACGCCGCCGTTCCTCTATGCCCCGCTGACCGCCGGACAGGAAGCCGGCACGTGGAAGCTTCTGCTGGACGGCAGAGTTGCCGCACAGGGCAGGCTGCTGGTGCAGTCTGCGGTAACTTATCAGGAAAAAACGACAGAGCCGGAACCCCAGAGCTGGTGGAAACGGCTGCTGCAAAAATAGAGCAAAAAAGGAGTCAAACAGGAAGTGGAAAAAATACGAATTCAAAAACTGCTGGCAGATGCCGGATATTGTTCCAGACGACAGGCGGAAAAGCTGATCTCTGACGGAAAAGTCAAGGTGAACGGACACCCTGTCAAGCTGGGCGATAAGGCAACACTGGCAGATCTGATCACCGTAGGCGGCGAACGGGTATATCTGCCGCGAAAGAAACAGTACCGTTATCTGATGCTGTATAAGCCGCGGGGCTATGTGACCACCACCTCTGACGAGCTGAACCGCCGCTGTGTCATGGATCTGCTGGAGGACGTGGAGGAACGCGTTTACCCCGTGGGCAGACTGGACAAGGATTCCGAGGGCTTGTTGCTGCTGACCAATGACGGCAGCTTCGCCAACGGCATCATGCACCCCAGCCGCCATATCAGCAAGACCTATCGTGTTACCGTTCGTCCGGACGTGACCGAGGAACAGCTGATTGCCCTGTCCGGCAGCATGGAACTGGACGGCAAAATGACTCAGCCGGCAACCGTGGTTGTCAAGACCAAGGAGCCGGGGCGTGTCGTCCTGCTGATGACCATTCACGAGGGCAAGAACCGACAGATCCGCCGTATGTGCGAATCCGTCGGGCTGGAAGTTGCCCGTCTGCGGCGAATCAGCATCGGACCGCTGAAGCTGGGCATGCTGAAGCCGGGTACTTACCGTGACCTCACCGCCGAGGAACTCCGTGCCATTCGAAATGCCATGGGGACCGGCGAAACCGCTGCTCCGGCAAAGAACAAGGGCAGACGGAGATAATCGGGCTTATCCATTTATCAAATATCAAAAAAACGTTCTGGGAGGAGGAACAGGCAATGCCAATTTGTATTTCACCGGAGCTGCCGGCGTATCACACTCTGTCCGAGGAGAATATTTTTGTCATGGACAGCGACCGTGCGGCTCATCAGGACATTCGCCCGCTGCGAGTGCTGGTGCTGAATCTGATGCCGAAAAAAATTGAAACGGAATGTCAGTTCCTGCGGCTGCTCAGCAACACGCCGTTGCAGGTGAATGTTGAATTTCTGCATGTATCCAGTCATATTAGCAAGAACACGTCGCAGAATCACCTTGCCACATTTTATCGGACTTTTTCCGAAATTCAGGATCAGTATTACGATGGCTGCATTATCACAGGTGCTCCTGTAGAGCATCTGGCATTTGAAGATGTGGACTACTGGCAGGAGATCTGCACGATCATGGAGTGGACAAAGTCCCACGTCTTTTCCACGCTGCACATCTGTTGGGCGGCTCTTGCGGGGCTGTATTATCATTTTGATGTGCCCAAGTATGACCTGCCGCAGAAGATGTTCGGCGTTTTCCCGCAGCATGTGCTGGAGCCTCACTGTCAGCTGCTCCGCGGCTTTAACGACGTGTTCCACGCACCGCATTCCCGCCACGCGGAAGTGCATCGGGAGGACATCGAAAAGGTGCCGCAGCTGAAAATTCTGACGGAGTCGGAACTCTCCGGCGTGCACATCGTCGCCAACAAAAACGGCAGACAGTACTTCATCACCGGTCATTCCGAGTATGATCGGGACACGCTGAAAGGGGAGTATTTTCGGGACAAGGAAAAGGGAGCAGAGATCGCGGTTCCCTATGGCTATTTTCCAGATGATGATCCCACCAAGGAACCCCATTTCAGCTGGGGGTGCAGTGCGAACCTGCTGTTCTCCAACTGGCTGAATTACTGCGTCTACCAGCAGACGCCTTACGACCTGACTGCACTGGAACTGTACAACTGGGACTGGCAGGCAGGACTGTAAGGCATCATATTGTACAAGCTGTGAAATCATAAAAAACCCGTCCGCACCGGAGAGCCATGGTGCGGACGGGTTTTTTTAGTTTCAAATAAATTTAGAGATATGTGAGGAACTGCGATGCCAGAACCACCAGTACCAGTGCAATCGGATAGGTTGCAGCGTAAGCACTTGCAACGTTCGGTGTGCCGCTGGTATTGATGAGAGCACCCAGAGCCGGTGTGCTGGTCATACCGCCGGTGATAGAACCGAGGTTGTTGAACAGGCTCAGCTTCAGCACCTTCTTCGCGAGGAAGAAGCCGATGAACAGCGGAATGATCGTCATCAGTGCACCCCACAGGAACAGCAGCGGACCGTACTTTTCCAGTGTCTGTACGAATCCGGCACCGCCGTCTACGCCGGCACCGATGAGGAACAGAACCAGTCCCCATTCCTGAAAGACTTCCAGCAGGTGCTTGTTGACTTTCATGCTCAGCTTGCCGATTCTGCCGAAGTGTCCAAAAATCAGACCCATGATCAGCGGGCCGCCGGTAGTGCCCAGATTAAAGGAACCTGCACCCAGCGGAATGTTGATGCAGCCCAGAATGGCACCAGTCAGAACAGTCAGGGCAAATGCACCCAGACCGAATTTGTCCATTTCAAACAGTTTTTTCTGCTTCAGCGGGCTTTCTTCGCCAGTGTCTACAGATGTCAGCTTGGCACGTTCTTCGTCCATGTTGGCTTTCAGTACCTTCGGTACGATCTGCACGAACAGAACAACACCAATAACACCGAACGGATATGCCACGGCATGCCCTACGGCGATTTCCTTGAACACCGGAGAACTTTCCCCGATCGCTTCCTGTGCTGCGGCAAATGCCGGCGTACTGGTCAGTGCACCGGACAGCAGACCAACGCTCATGGCAGAATTCATGTCCGGCACCAGCAGTGTGATCAGAGCACAGACACCTGCACCGGCAGCAATGATGATCGCACCCAGCAGAACGTAGGACTTGGCGTTTTTCTTCAGATTCTTGAAGAATGTCGGACCGGCGATCAGACCAACGGAAGTGACGAACAGGATCAGACCAAAGCTCTGGATCAACTTGAAATAAAAGTTGACAGCGTCCTGTGCCTCTACGTCAGCGATCCATGCGGCAATGCCGTTGTCGCCGAATGCCACGCCCTTGAAGTGGCCAACGACCAGAGCTACCAGAAAGATGGCAGCGGTTCCCAGCGAAACGCCCTTGATGTTGATCTTGCCCAGCAGATATCCTACGACGATGATCGCAAAGACAAAGAACAGGACCATGACAATGGCGGACATGCTGAAAATATGCGTGCCTGCCACTTCGAACAGTTTTAGATTCATGAAAAAACCTCTCTCCTTATACATGAAGCTGGGAGATACCGACAGGCTCTCGTGGGAATGCCGGTTTCTCCGTGATAAACACCTGTGTGCCGTATAGAAACAAGCGGAACACAACATACTTTACTATTATAACTGATTTCAGTTTTTTTGTCAATAATGCCGAACAATTTTCTGAAAATTGTACGTTTCCAATGATTTTCCACCCTAAAAGTGTCGATTGACTGGGGAAAAGCACAAAACCAGATGTAACAGTTTGAAAAAATTAGTGGATTTCCAATTGCACAGCACGAATTCCTCACCTAATTTTTGGAAGCGGAGGAAATTTTTGTGAGTGATGTGAATTTGCACAAAGATACATCTCCGGATTGACAGAAAACTATAAATATGATATAATAAAAGCAGTTGAAAATTCTGCAATTGCAGAAAAAGGAGGTGTCGGTAAATGCGGCACAATTGGATCACCCCCAGGATGGGGCTTTTTTTGGCGGCGGCAATGCTGATGTCATCGCTTTCGGCATTGCCGCCGGTGTCTGCGGCGGAAACTGCCATGACGGATGATCTGCTTTCGGTGCAGGGGATTCCGGTGGAACGCACGCCGGAAATTGCCCTTTACGGGGCAGAGAACACGTCCCCGGACGAACAGGCAGCGTATCCGGAGGACATTTACAGTTCCACAATGGGCTATGACGTTCTGAACGATGCACAAAAAAGCCTATACCGCAAGATCAAGGCGGCGGCACATGCATTTTATACCGGAACTGCGGCGGCAGAAGGAGTGTCTTACGGTTCTGATGAGGAAAAGCTACCCTGCTTTGCCATAGTCAGCAATACGGATTCTTCTCTCTCCAACGAGGATACCGTCAAGGTCATTTCCATGTTCCGCAATGACAATCCCATGTATTTTTTTGTGGGGAACACCTACTTGTACAGCATGGACTACGATTTTGAAACGGAAGAAAACTATGTCAGTGCGGTTTATATCGCCTGCGTAGAGGAATACACCAGCGGGACGGCAAGACAGGCAGAACGCCGTGCACTGGAAACGCAGATCACTGCGGCACGGGAACAGGTGGAAGCACAGGATACTGCATGGGCAAAAGCCAGAGCCGCCAATGACTGGCTCTGCAACAGCCTGACTTACGCCTATGATGCCAGCGGTGCTCCGGACGATTCCATGGCATCACACAGCATTGTAGGGGCGTTTGATGAACGCTATTGTGCGGCAGTGTGCGAGGGCTATGCCAAGTCGTTCCAGCTGCTGATGAACGCTGCCGGCGTGGCGAATGCCTACATTATCGGGCTGGGAAACGGCGGCGGGCATGCATGGAACATGGCTCAAATGGACGACGGCTACTATTATTATTTTGACGTGACGTGGAACGACTCCACCAGTTCAGACAAATATTTTGCCGCGGGAGAAACGAGTTTTTCCAAAAATCATACGCCCAACACGGCAGACGGCGAGAGATGGGACTATCTCTATGACCTGCCGGACGTGCCGGAGGACGACGGCACTGATGAAACGGGTACTGTTCTGACAGAGGGAGATTTCACTTACCAGCTGTACACAGACCACGCGGTTCTGACGGCGTACACTGGCGAGGACGTATCTGTTTCCGTGCCGGAGGAGGCAGACGGGTTGCCGGTTACAGCGATCAAAGGGGCATTTGCCGGAAACACTGCCGTACAACTGGTAGACCTGCCGAAAACCGTGACTGCGGTTTCCTATGGCACCGGCGGCATCGGGGCATTTGAAAACTGTACCGCTTTGCAGGCGGTTTCTATGATCCTGACTTCCCGCGTGGAATACCACTCGTTCCGGAACTGTTCTGCGTTGCAGACTGCCACGCTGCCGCAGACAGTTACCCTTGTGGGAGCAGGTGCTTTTGCGGCGTGTACCGGTTTGAACACGCTGCGTGTTTATTCCAGTGACTGCACCTTTGGGGCGGCATCGGCGGTTCCTGCGGAAACAGTGCTCTACGGCTATGCGGGTTCTACCGCACAGGCTTACGCGAAAAAGTATGACCGGACATTTCTGTCGTTCGGGACTGTGACGACTGCCGCAACCACAGCTGCAACTGAAACGACAACGACCACTACACAGACGACAACCACGACCCGAGCGACAACACAGACCACCTCCGACAGCACCACTGCAACCACGACAGCAACAACTGTCACCGCCGGAGAGATTCTGCTGCCGGAGGTGGGGGACTGCAACAATGACGGCGTGTGCAGGGTAGATGATCTGGTGCTGCTGAATCAGTACCTGCTGGGCAGCGTACAGGGCAGCGAAGTGCAGCGACCCGCGATGGACTGTAACGCAGACGGCACAGTGGACAGCAGGGACAGCCAGCTGCTGGCGATGTTCCTCATGCAGCTGATCCCACGGCTGCCGGCATAACAACGGATATAATGAAAAGGCACAGCTTCCGAAAAAGCTGTGCCTTTTGTCATATCATGAAATGGTTTGCAAATGATTGTGAAGACAGGTTCTGAGATCAGCCGTTGTACGGCAGCGTCTTGACGAGGTTTACAATGAACTGCATCAGAACAGTTGCATCATCAGAGCTGATTTCGCCGTTGCCGTTGCAGTCTGCATTCTTGTTCGCTGCGGTGTCCAGCTGTACTGAACCGGCAACTGCCTTGTTCAGCAGAACACAGTCGGTAACATCTACACGGCCGTCCAGATTGACATCGCCGTACAGAACGACACCGGCAGGAACCGTTTCAGTTGTACCGCTGTTGCTGCCTTCTGTAGTCTGGGTGGTATCTGTTGCTACCGGAACTTCGGTATTTGTAGTCGTGATCGGATCCAGCGAATCAAATGTGATGTCGTTTGCGTTTGCGTAGTCCTTTGCGGCAGTGCTCTCATTGCCGGTAATGGTCATATCATTGCCCTTTACAAGTGTATCCTTTTCCACTTTGTAGCCAAATGCATTGCTACCGATAGAGGAAACATTTTTCGGAATGGTGATATTTTTGAGAGAATCACAGTCTACGAATGCACACTTGTCGATCGATTCCAGAGAATCCGGAAGCTGAATGCTGCTCATAGAAGTACAGCCGCCGAAGGTGTACTGTCCCACTTTTTTAACGCTTTCCGGAACGGTAACATTGTCCAGTTTATTGCAGCGGTAGAACAGGTAGTTATCCAGATTGGTAACGCCGTTGCCGATGGTGACATCGGTCAGGTTGGTGTTGTTGTAGAATGTCCACTTGCTGAGATCGGTCACAGAGTCCGGAATGGTAACTTTGGTAACATTGGTGCACTCTGCAAAGGCACTCTGTCCCAGTTTGGTGACGGTATCCGGAATGTTGACTTCTGTCAGACTGGTGCAGCCGTAGAATGCAGAAGCACCGATCGAGTTAACATTTGCTCCGAACTTGACATCATTCAGGCTGGTGCAGCGATAGAACAGGTTGTCGCTGATCTTGGTCAGAGAATCCGGCAGGACAATGCTTTCCAGAGAACCGCAGCTGTAGAATACGATCTCGTCCATCTGCTTCAGTGTCTGCGGCAGTGTTACGGATTTCAAGTTGCTGCAATAAGCGAATACGCCGGATTTGATCGTGGTGATGCTGTCCGGAATTTCAATGCTTTCCAGACCGCTGTATGCAAAGGTGTCCTTTCGCAGAGAAGTCATGCCGGAGGACAGCTTGACAGTTTTCAGATTCTGGCAGTGGCTGAATGCTGCTGTTGCAACATTAGTCACACTGTCCGGCAGTTCGATAGAAGACAGACCGGAATAAGTAAAGGCATTTGCGTTGATTCTGGTGCAGGAACTCTCCGGAAACTGTACAGTGTCCAGACTTGTACAGCCGTAGAATGCATTGGAACCGATGCTCTGTACGCCTTCTTCCAGAACGACAGTTTTCAGCTTTGCACAGTTTGCAAACATGGTAGAGCCGATGGAAGTCAGATTTCCGGGAATCGTGATGGATTCCAGAGATGCACAGTAAGAGAATGCATCGTTGCCGACAAAGTACAGGCTTGCCGGCAGTTTGATATCTGTCAGGTTGGAGCAGGAGCAGAACGCACTGCCGTTAATGGAAGCCACGCTGTCCGGCATGCTGACACTGGTCAGATTGGTGCAGCCCAGAAATGCGTTTGCACCGATGCCCACCATACCGTCCGGCATGGTGACGGTCTGCAATTCCTTGTTGCCGTAGAATGCAGCCGCAGCGATAAAGGTTACCGGATAATCTTCTTCGTCCTCTTCGTCATAAATGGTATCCGGAATCACCAGATCGGTGGTGCCCGGTGCACAGCCGGTGATCTGTGCCTTTTTCGATACGATTTTGTAGTACAGCTTGCCGTCCTGTGTCGGCTTGCCGTCCGGAATCTCAACGTCGGAATCTTCCGCATAATTCGGTGTGGGAATGGTTTCCAGACCGCCGGCAGTACCGCTGATCGCTGCTTTCACATCTGCTGCAATCTGTGCATCGACCTGACTGGACGGCATCGGTTCTTCCAGTTCCGGCATCACTGCCGAGATCACCGTGTCGGCGGCACTCTGAGGTGCTGCATAAGCGGTCGTGCCCAGACAGCAGGGGATCAGTGCCGCAATGGCAACGATGCCTGCAATAGTTTTTCTCCAATTTGATCTCATAAGAATAAGCCCCTTTCAGTGCATGAGTATACATACGATATTTCTTACATTATAATCGATTTTATTCCTCTTGTCAATAGCTTTTTTGTAAAAAATGACAACGTTGTTTTTGTGAGGAATGACGAAAGCACCGGCTGTCTTACAGAATTTTTCCTCAAATACTTGCGTTTTTGGCAATTTAGCAACGAAATAGAAATCAAATTTGCAATCCGAAAAATGGAAAAATATGTTTGACTTTTTGTGGCATTTGTGCTATAATATTAATGTATGACTTTAGATAAAAAAACGCCTCCGGAAGTGCTTTCCGGAGGCTCTGAAAGCAGCGTCATGTCAGTCTGTCAGGTAGGTTCGGCGTGGGGCTGCCTGCATAGAGAGGAAGCGATGTTTGTGCAGAACCCAAACACGAATCGATACCGTTGCCTTAGCTTTTTACTGGCGGGCATGATGGCTGTGACCAGCCTGCCGCTGCCGGCATTTGCAGCAGATGCGGCGGCGGGGGAGGAGATCGCCATTTCGGCAGAACGATTTCCGGACGAGCAGTTCCGGAACTACATTTCCGAACAGCTGGACAGCGACGGTGACAACATGCTGTCCGCGACGGAATGCAGCGAAGTCGTTGATCTGAATGTATCCCAGCAGGGCATTGCCGATCTGACGGGGATCGATGTCTTTTCCAAATTGCAGCAGCTGGATTGTTCCGGAAACACGTTGTCGGCATTGGATATTTCCGGTGCTGCACAGCTGTTGCAGCTGAATTGCTCTGCGAATCCGGATTTGTCTGCACTGAAACTGCCGGAGAAAAACGGTGCGTTTTCCTTTTTGGTGATGTTGGACTGTAGTGACTGTGCTCTGACAGAGTTGTCGCTGGATTCCTACGCCCTTTTGGGAACGCTGGACTGTTCCGGCAATCAGCTGGCAGCACTGGATATTTCTGCAAATTCCAATTTGCGGACTGTGGACTGCTCCGGCAATCAGCTGACTACGCTGGACGTTTCTGCGAATTCCAATTTGCAGACTGTAAACTGTTCCAATAACCAGCTGACTACACTGAACTTTTCCCAGAATGCCAAGCTGGAGGAAGTGGACTGCTCCGGCAACCAGCTGACAGAACTGGACGTATACAATGCCCTTCTTCAGAAACTGGACTGCTCGGAAAATGCCCTGCCGTCCCTGTTCCTGTCGGAGTGTTCTGCTCTCCGCGAACTGGACTGTTCCCAGAACCAGCTGGTGGAACTGGACACCACCGGACTGACGCTGGAAATACTGGAAACTGCCGGCAATCAGCGTGCCATTGTGCCGCAGCCGGAACAGGCGGGAGCGTACAGCTATGACCTGAACAATCTGCCGGAACTGGAACAAGACCGCATCACCGGCTGGGAGAACGCTTCTGTGAAGGAAGATGCCGCCAATGTACTGCAAATTCCGGCAGACACCGAACGTGTGTCTTATGGCTACCGGCTGGACAGCCAGCAGGCAGTGCCGGTGGCAACGTTCACCCTGACATTGCAGCCGGACGAAGCGTGTTATTTGCAGCTGAACGAGGAGCATTTTCCGGACGCAGCATTCCGGAGCCTTGTCCGCGACAGCTTTGACACTGACGGAAACAGCTGGCTCTCGCTGGCGGAACTACAAGCAGCCAAGACCCTGACGATTTCCGCAGACAGCGGCATCACAGACCTTACCGGAATGGAACAGCTGTGCTGGCTGGAGAATTTGCAGTGCAGCGGAGTTTCTTTAGAACGACTGGACATTTCCGGCTTTTCCACTTTGAAGATGCTGTCCTGTGACGGCTGCGGGCTGAAAGAACTGTTGCTGCCGGAAGAATCCTCGCTGGAGGTGCTCTCCTGCAAACAAAACCGGCTGATCTCTCTGGAACTGAGCAGACAGAGCAACCTGCAAGAGCTGTTCTGTGCGGACAACCAACTCTGTGCCCTGCAAATCGACGGCACGAAACTGGCAGACGGCACAGTGTCTGCTGATGGAAACGTGGCTGCGATCTCGCCGGATATTCTGGGACAGCTGGACTTGTCCCAACTGTCCGGCTTCTCCGCAGAGCAGGCAGAGAACTGGACAAACGGCACGGTGCAGGACGGTGTTCTGACGGTGGCAGACCTTAGCCAGCCGGTGACCTATACCTATTATCTCGATGCCGCCAGAACCCAGACGGTGCAGTTTACCCTACAGCCAGAGGAACCGCTGCTGCCTGTTGATGCAGTACATTTTCCGGACAGTGCATTCCGCAGCTATGTACAGGGACTGGACACCAATGCTGACGGTAGTCTTTCCCGCGGGGAACTGTTTGCCGTAACAGAAATGCTCATCAGCGGAAAGTCCATCTGGGATCTGACCGGAATCCAGTATTTCGTCCGGCTGGAAACGCTGGACTGCTCCGCCAACAATCTGCGGAAGCTGGATCTGACAACGCTTTCTCAACTGAAAACGCTGAACTGTTCCAGTAATAATCTCTCCTCGCTGGTACTGCCGGAGAACAGCCTGCTGGAGGAACTCCGCTGCTCCAGCAACAGCACATTGCAGGAACTCTCTGTTGCTTCTCTTTCTCATCTGCAAGTGCTCTACTGTGCCCAGTGCCGCCTGAAAACGCTGGATCTGACGAATTCGCCGGAACTGACGACATTGAACTGCTCACTGAATCAGCTGACTTCGCTGGAACTGGGCGGACTGTCCCACCTGACCACGCTGAATTGTTCCATGAATAAGCTGACTGCTTTAGACTTATCCGCTCTTTCCGTACTGAGATCCCTGAACTGTGCCAGCAACCAGATTCCGGCACTGGCGGTGGAACAGTGTCCGGAACTGGCTACACTGAATTGTTCCAACAACCAGCTGACCGTGCTGAAAACCGAGTCGCTGCCGAATCTGGAATCGCTGGTGTGCATCAACAATCAGCTGACTGCACTGCAAGCAGCTGATGGCGTGACACTGCAAAAGCTGAGTGCGGCACGCAACAAATGTACTGTTGCAATGGACAGCCTGAACCGGATCCGATTTGCAGATCTGGCGGAGAACTTTCAGCCGTCCCGCGTGGTACAGGGCAGTATTACCAATGGTGAGGCAGGTGCAGGCGGTATCTATGTCACAGACCCCAGCTGGAGTGTGTCATATCAGTATCAGGTGCAGGCAGATGATCCGGACAGTGTAATCACATTTACACTGGTGCCGCAGGCAGCGGAGGAAACCGGTGTGCCCATTGATGCAGAGCATTTTCCGGACGAAAATTTCCGCCGTATCGTTGTCCGGTATGACACCGACAGTGACGGACTGCTTTCCCGGTCGGAACTGAAACAAGTCACAGAACTGGACGTTTCGATCAACGAGATCGCCGACCTGACCGGCGTGGAATACTTTACAGCACTGCAAACGCTGGACTGCTCCAATAATAAGCTGACAACAATTCCCCTGCGGACGCTGGGGCAGCTGGAAAAGCTGAACTGCAACAATAACCAGCTGACCACGCTGGAGTGCTCTACCAATACATTGCTGAAGGAACTCAGCTGTGCATCGAACCAGCTGACGGCGTTGGAACTCTCCAAATTGACGGAACTGACGAAACTGGCGTGCGAGGGCAATCAGTTGACTGTGCTGGAACTGGGTACATTGACACAGCTGCAAACGCTGGACTGCTCCGGCAACCAGCTGACCACACTGGACGTTTCGGCACAGAAACAGCTGGAAACACTGCGGTGCATGGAGAATCACCTGATCGCACTGGACGTGACCGGCTTGTCGAAATTACAGCAGGTGGAAGTGATCGACAACACCCGAAGCATACCGTTCAATGCCATGGGACAGGTAGATCTGTCTGCCCTTGCAGACGGTTTTCAGCCGTCAAAGGTGCAGCCGGATATGTGGCAGAATGCCACCTGTACGGAGAATGTGCTGACAGTGAACGACCGTTCGCAGGAGGTACGCTACGAGTATCAGATCGATGCCAATGATGCCAGCCGGACGGTATCGTTCACATGGATTCCCACAGTCATGGAAGAAGATGCTGTTGCTATTGATGCAGAGCATTTTCCGGACGATGTGCTTCGTTCCTATGTGCTGCAATCTCTGGACAAAAACGGGGACGGCATGCTGCAAATTTCCGAGCAGAAAGCGGTAACACAGCTGGACATTTCGAACTGCGGCATTGCCGACCTGACGGGGCTTTCTTACTTCCCGAATCTGGTGCAGCTGAACTGTGCAGGAAATTCGATCTCCGATCTGTCCGGAATTTCCGAGAAATTGGAGGTGCTGGACTGTAGCAATACCGCACTGCGGGAACTGAACCTGACGGACTTCTATCGGCTGACAGAGCTGCACTGCCGCGGCTTGCATCTGCAAAGCCTGAACGTCAATGTTCTGCCGGAACTGCAATTGCTGGACTGCGGGGAGAACGAGCTGACTTCTCTGTATCTGTCCAACCTACAGCTGGAAAAGCTGATTTGTGACAACAACCAGCTGACAACCTTGGATTTGTCCCGCTGTACGGCACTGAAGGAAGTGGACTGCCGCAAGAATCAGCTGACAGGCTTCACATGGGGAACGGTTTCACTGCGTGTGCTGAACTGTGCGGAAAATCAGCTGAATTCTCTGAACATCAACAATCAGCAGGCTCTGGAAGAACTGGATTGCAGCGGTAACCAGCTGGGCTGGCTGATGCTGACCAATCTGCATCAGCTGGATATGCTTTACGCCGGCAGCAATCCGCTGCTGGCACTGAACCTGTCGGAGCAGGCACCGATGACTGTCTGCGATCTGCAAAATTGTGTGGTTCAGAAAAAGCCGTCCTGCAACGGAAAAGATCTGTATCTGGAACCGACGCAGTGGAGCGGGTTCCGGTTAGACCTTGTACAGACGTGGAACAATGCCGAATGCAGCGGCACAAAGGTTTATATAACAGATCCGCTGCAAAATATCACTTATACTTATAACACAGGAAATCCCAATGTGACTGCATCTTTCACTGTGCAGCTGCAAGACATTCCCATGAACATCGTCGATGTGACGCTGGAAAATGAGAAGGACATTTTCTACACCGGCGAACCGCTGACACCGGACGTGATCGTAGTTGCAGGAGGCAACGAGCTGAAACAGGGCACGGATTACACGCTTTCCTATGAGAACAATCTCAATGCCGGCAGAGGAACGATTCTGGTCAGCGGGGCAGAGGGCTCTCTCTGGTCGGGCAGCGTATCGCTGGAATTTGTCATTGAAAAAGCGGTGCCCAAGGTGACTGTGATATGGGACGATTCCGCGGAATATACCGAAGGAGATGACGTGCCGCCGATACGGCTGGACACTGCCAATACCGAGGGCATACTGATGTGGACGGCAGACACGCCGAGCACGTTCAAAGCCGGCAGAAACCAGCTGCAATGGAAGTTCGTTCCCGCGGACGGCTCCAACTATGAAACCGCGATCGGCACCATTGTCGTTTCTGCCAAGGAAAAGCCGGTCACAACAACGGAAACCACAACGACGACGACTACGACAACAACCACCACCACAACGGAAACCACCACCGAAACTACTACCACAGAAACGACCACCACAGAAACCACTGCGACTACCACAGAAACAACCACCGAAACTACGACGGAAATGACAACCACCACCGCAGAAACGACTGCAACTACTACCACTACTACCACAGAAATGACTACCTCGCTGACGACTACGGAAAGCACCACTGCGAAAACCACGGAGTCGACTACGGCAGCGACAACCACCGATGAAACGTTTACGAAAAAGCCGATCACCACGACAACGACTATGACGACTACCATCGAGGAAACGTTCACCAAGAAGCCGGTCACGACTACCACGACTGCGACAACTACCACGGAAGAAACATTCACCAAAAAGACAACGACTACCACGACAACAACAACGACGACTACTACTACCACAACCACTACGACTTCTGCCACAACGACAACGACAACTACCACAACAACGACGACGACTACCACAACCATGACAGAAACCACGACTACGACGACCACCACAACTACGACTTTTACAACTACGGAAGAAACGACCACCACGACCACCACAACAACTACTACGACAGAAACAACAACGACGACTACAACAGAGAGCAGTACCACGGAAACCACGGAAAGCACCGCAACGTCTACGATTCCCATTCTGACGACGGAAGCAACGACGACTGCGGAAACCACGTCGGAAACCAGTACTGCCACCAGTTCCGGAATTACCACCAACACCACCGCAGCCACCACCACAACTGCCACTGCGACGACCAAGCCAATTATTTTGCCGCGTACCCGTGGTGATGCCAACATGGACGGCGAGGTGGACTCGCAGGACGTTTTCGAACTGCTGCTGTATATTGCGAGAACAGCTGTGGGCGAAAAGGACGTGGTTTTCCACGAGGATCCGACCGTCAACCGCTGGCTGATCCTGATGATGGACATCAACAATGACAACAAACTGGATTCGCAGGATCTCTACTATTTGCTGCTGTACATTGCAATGCATGGAGCCGGAATCAAGGCAACATGGAGCGACGTTCTGAAAAACTGACCGAAGCATTGCCATATGGCAATACCGCACAAAGAGCGTCTGGCGACTTTGCACGCCATCTGCTTGCAAA
>ERZ773202.231-NODE-231-length-59230-cov-8.767807_pt1 | contig 59230 bp, 62 predicted proteins | sample MGYA00580998_ERZ773202 | MGnify/ENA primary metagenome ERZ773202 (study PRJEB29015, sample SAMEA2737803) | human gut metagenome | biome: human gut; feature: human-associated habitat; material: faeces | place: China | collected 2012 ...
CTTACTGCTTGATAACTTCCTATCATACCAACAACAATACCAATAAGAAGTAATATACCAGATACATTATAAATAAATGGCATAGGAGCAACTAAAGTAGCAAGTGAAGAATTAAATAACTTACCACCAAAGAAATCATATAAAGTAGTATAACCAAATATTGTAATAATAATTGGAATAACAGCACCAATTATACCTATAAATAATCCTTCAATAATAAATGGAATTTTAATAGATATATTTGAAGCACCTACTAATCTCATAATTTCAATTTCTCTTTTTCTAGAATATATAGCAAGCTTAATAGTATTAGCAATTAAAAATGCTGTAACAAGTACTAAAGAAGCAACTGCTACTATACATACTTTCTTAACTACATTAAATACTACTATTAATTGATGAACAATATCTTCACCATAATTAATATTATTAATTTTATCTTTAGTAAAAGATAAGTTCTTAACTTCATTAATAGTATCATCAATTTTCTCTATTTCTTTAACTTTAAACATATAACTATCAAGAAGTGGATTAGTTTCTTCAGTCCATCTATCAACAGTTGAAGCAAATATTTCATTGCCATTTTTTAATTCATTTGCAGACTCCGTCTTACTTTTAAACACAATAGAACTATCCTCTATATTAGTAATAGATTTAAGTTCATTTAATATTTTAGTTTCATCTTCTTTAGTAGTATCTCCCTTTAAAAACATAACTACAGTAACATCTTTTCTAATAGAATCTGAAAAATTTTGTACATTCATAGATAACACTAAAGATACTGCTACTACTATTAAGGTAATAGTAATACAAGAAATAGAAGCAAGTGATAACGAAAAGTTTCTAAATACTCCATGAGCAGCATCTCTAAAATATCTTTTCAAACTTCTAAGCCCTCTCATTGTAGTAGCCTCCCTTCTCAATATCACGTGCAAGTCTTCCATGATCAAGAATAACAACTCTCTTCTTCATTCTATCAACAATATCTCTGTCATGTGTGGCCATTATAATAGTAGTACCCATAGCATTAATTTGTTCTAAGACTTTCATAATTTCCATTGAAGTATCAGGATCCAAGTTACCAGTAGGTTCATCACAAATAAGAAGTTTAGGTTTATTAACAATAGCCCTAGCTATAACAACCCTTTGTTGTTCACCACCAGATAATTGATCAGGATATTGTCTAACTTTATTTTTAAGTCCTACCAAATCAAGTACCTCAAGAACTCTTTTTCTAATTTCTTTTTTGTCATAACCAAGCACTTCCATTGCAAAAGCAACATTTTCATATACAGTAAGTTTAGGAAGTAATTTAAAGTCTTGGAATACTACACCAAGTTTTCTTCTTAATTTATAAACTTTTCTATTTTTTAGTTTTCCTACTTTTACTCCACCTATTATTATTTCACCATTACTTGCTTTTTCTTCTCTATAAAGCATTTTCATAAGTGTTGATTTACCTGAACCTGATGCACCTATTATAAATACGAAATCACCTTTTTTTATTTCTAGGTTAAGTCCGTATAATGCAGTTACACCAGTAGGATAAGTTTTTTCTACATCTCTAATTCTAATAAACTCCATTTTACTCCTCCATTTATTCTTTACTCATATTCAAATAACTTTCTATAAATTCATCAATATCGCCATCTAATACTTTAGAAACATTGCTTGTTTCATAATTTGTTCTATGATCTTTAACCATGGAATATGGATGCATTACATAACTTCTTATTTGTGAACCGAAGTTAATTGAACTTTGACCTTTTTTATATTCTTCTGATTCTTCTATTTTTTTCTGTTCTTCTAGTGCATATAATTTTGATTTTAATACTACCATAGCTTGTTCCTTATTCTTAAGTTGACTTCTTTCATTTTGACAAGTTACAACAATACCAGTTGGCAAATGTGTTATTCTAACTGCGCTATCTGTTGTATTTACTCCTTGTCCTCCTGCACCACTACTCCTATATACATCTACTCTTATATCACTATCTTTTATTTCTATCTCTATATCATCATTCTCTTCTGGAATAACTTCAACTGCTGCGAATGACGTATGTCTTCTATTTTGTGAATCAAATGGTGACAATCTAACTAATCTATGAACACCCCTTTCACATTTTAAATATCCATATGCATTTAATCCTTTTACTAAAACAATTACTTTTTTTATTCCTGCTTCTTCACCTGGTAATGTATCTAAAATTTCATATTTAAAGTTCTTTTTATCACACCATCTTAAATACATTCTAAGAAGCATATCAGCCCAGTCACAGCTTTCTGTTCCACCTGCACCTGAATGCACTTCTAAAATAGCATTTTTTTTATCATTCTTACCTGATAGTTTTGTTTCTAATTCTAATAAATTAATTTCTTTTATTGTACCTTTTATTTCATTTATAAGTTCGTTTATTAATTCATCATCATTACTATTAACTACATCAATGTATGATTCTAATGTTTGTTTTAAAGATTCGATATTTGATATTATTTTTTTATCATTACCAATTTCTTTAGATAAATCAATTGTTTCTTTAGCGTTCCATAAATTATTATCATATAAACTTTGAAGTTCACTTTCTTTATTAGATAACTCTTTCTTTTTATTATCTACATCAAAGTAACCTCCAAATATTATTTAGTTTTTCTTCTAACAATAATATTTCGCTTTTTAATTCTCTAGTGTCCATATTCTTCACCATTATAATTGTAACATAAAAGTCAAAAAAAAGAAATGGCTTTATTTACCATTTCTAATCATTTTAAAAAACATACTTATCATAACTGGCATTGCAAAAATTGTAGGAAGTGCATATCTAAAATATGTATTTACTGGAGATGCGATGCACACTAAAGTTAAAACAAATGATGGAAATAAGTAACACATTTCTTTATATTTTTTCTTATAGATTAAGTAAAACAACATAAATATTAATAAGTAATTGCTAAATCCAATATTAACTATTAAACCTATAATTGGAATATATGGGAATATATTACCATAATTTGATAAATTTGTTCTAAGATTTGTTAAATTATTATAATGATAATCAATACCATGTTCTTTAATTATTGGTGTATATTTATAATATATATACCACTTTGTACTAAATGGATAAAAATATCCATAAGTATTATTTATTGTTGCTTCTGCATATGTTAATGGATGCTTTTTAAACATTTCAAACCATACAACAAAATAATTTTTTAAATCTTCCTTTGTACTATATTTGTTAAACTCATTCTTTACTGGATCTGATATTTCTTCTTTATATCTATCTTTTAATGTAGTATAACCAAGTATTTTATCGATTGCCTTCTTTTCATTATTAGTTACTTCATTTTCATGTTCTTTTACATATCTTGCGGTTTGCTGAAAAGGTATACTAAGTGTTTCACGAACACTTGATGGAGTTATCCTAAAATACGGTAAAATTACTTTAGAATAAGTCACAAATAATGATACTACTACTAAAAATATAATTAAAAATCTTTTTCTGTTTTTCTTATTTATTAATATCAAAAATGGGAATGTTAATATAAATACATGTATTCCATTATTTCTAAATAAGAACATTAATATTGATAAAATTATTATTTTTATGATATTCTTTACATTTATTTTTTCTTCTAATTTTATACATTTATAAACTGTAATTATATAAAGAATTATTAAACATCCAAATATTACATCTTTAACTGGGCTCATCGCATAAAATGGAAACACAGGTACTAAAGCATATATAAGTAAACAAATAAATCTATATTTTGTGGATACATTTATTTCTTTCATAAATTTAATTGTATATGAAAGAGTTAATATAAGAATACTTGTTTGAATTATGCTGTAAATAAATAAACCTACATTCGAACTATTGAAAAGTACCATTCCAAGTTTTACACAAGTTCCTAAAAGAAGAGTATGAACAACTGGATGGTGATTTGTAATTATTACATTTTTATCAAGTAATACAGAATAATATGAATATTTATTATCGATATGAAAATACTGAAGTATTTGAAAACTAGGGTCTTTTGACATTATAATTGGATAAAACGCTATCATATAGATCAAATAACAAATAAACATAACTATACTTGAAAAAACAATTGGATGTTTATCAAATAAATTAAATATTTTATTGTTCTTTTTTTCGTTTTTTCTTTTTTGATTATCTAAATAATTAAATACTTTATTTATTATAAAATAGAGTATTACAAATAATAATACTGATAAAATTATCATTATTATTAAATTATCATTTAAATATTTAAAACTATTACTTTTTATAAAACTTGTACCTACTACCATAAATATTGTATATATCAATGATAGTATTATTGTTATTACTTTTTTTCTCATTTTTGTCACCTTAACTAACAATCTTCACAATTCAATATATATCTATATGCATATTTATCATGAATCACTATAAACCAAGACTCTTTTTGTTTTCTTATTTCATATAACAATATTGGAGATTTTAATTCTTCCTCTGTATCTACTAAATCATCAAAATTTTTAATTTCTAATATTTCTAAATTTTCCAAATTAGGTTGTGTTGAAACCTCAACAATAATATCACTATAATTTTTAATTATTTTATTATAATTCTTCGTATAATATGTTTTTTTATTTATTATAAGTCTGTCTTTATTAGATATTGATATTACTAATATAATCATTAATAATATAGAATTTATATAAACCCTATTCATATTTTTAGGTACAAGCTCTTCATCATATAAATTTTTAGAGTCACCTTTTATTTCTTTTGTTGTTATATTCATTGTTGTTTTTGACAAAGGAATACTTAATTCAATAGTTTCTACTCCTCTTACTTTTTTGTCAGTATCTCTTATAGTTGCTGTATATTTAACATTAAATTTTACTAATAACTTTGCATCTATCGCAAGTTTAAATTGATTTTTGAAATTATTAGCTTCATTATTATATTTAGAATAATTTAATTTTAAATTCTTATTAACATCAAAAAACATTGAGTCATACTTCTTACCTTTTTGATTTTCTAAAATCACATATTTTTTATTCCATATTTCTGATTTAGAATCGGTATTACTTTCATATTCACCTATTATTTCACCACTAATATTATATTCATATTCTATATCAGTTAATTTTGAGCCTGAATATAAATAGTTAAAGTTAATGTCTATATAATCTATTAATTCAGTAGTATATTGTCTACCTTTAGGCAAAAATTTTTCTTCAAAAAAGTTGTTTTCTTTTAAATACACTTTATAATCTGTAGAACCATAATTTTTATACGAATAATATAAATTTTTCTTTTGTTTAGGACATAATCCTTCTACAATATTGTATAAAAATATAGACGCTAAAAAGAATAGAACACATACAACTACAATTCTAACCCATCTTTTCAAAACAAGTTTTTTCTTTCTATTCTTTGCTTGCATATTACCCTCTCTATTTTATTTCTACTTTTGGATTTTGTTTTTTAAAAATATCATTTAACCAAACAGATGGATAACCTACATATTTAATATGAAATTCATACTTTCCAACTATTTGATTTTCTTTTACCCATTTCAAATCGGGAGAAATATTAGCATCACCTTTTGTTTTAAAATATAGTTCTTCTTTTTCCTCTTTTATATTTATTATTCTATGCGCAACAAGTTGTTTATCTATACTATATATGATAATATCATATTTCTTTAGTTTATTCAAATTTGTTTTGTTTACTTTACGTAAAATAACAACATCTCCTCTATTAAAAACGGGATCCATACTGTTAGATACTATCGCAATAGGTTCATATTTAAATAATCCAAGCATAAATGCGCCAAATATAATTAAGTTTATAAATATAGGAACATAAACTATAGGATTTTGCTTTTTTAAATCACGTCTACTTATTCTTCTGTTCTTTTTTTGATAATCATATTTGTAAAGTAAAAATATTATTGCAGGAAATAATACGCCAATTATTCCACTTGCAAACCAATCTATATCCGGAAAAACAGGTGAAAATATAGTTATAGCATTTAATGCAATTCTGTAAGGTAATGATAACTTATATGAACCTTTTAAACATAAATAAGTACATAACATTTCAGTTGCAAATAAAGGTATAACAGTTTGAGATACATATTTAAAGGTATCTTCACTAATACTTATATTTTTAATAAATGTATTTAAATTAAGCTCAATAACAAACAATAATAATGTGAATGTAATAATTATAAATTTATTATTTGAATTAGTACATACTGTAAAACTTCTAATATATTCTAACATTATTACAGGAATAATTATTCTCCATATATTTTTTAATAATATTATTATATTATGTGAATAAGGACTTTTAGTAAAACCAAATAATATTCCTAAAAAGAAATAAATAATTACATATAAAAGCATTATTATAATCATTTTCTTTATGTATTCTTTATTTCTAGGAAATCTACCATGATTATCACCTTCGGTAAAATGAATATAAAGTGATATCATTAATAAAACCATAGGAATAATATACCCTATTACGTTTCCAATTATTCTCTCTAAGAAAAATGTTAAAACAAAATAAATAATCATTATTATATATATATTTAAATTTTTCATTGTTATCAACTCACTTGTATATTAGTTATGGATGGGGATAAATAGTCATTTATATCATAACCTGCAGGTAATGTAACTTGTCCATATATAATTACATTACCATTTGCATCAATAACCGAATTATAACTAAAATCACCATCATTTACAATTACATTTCCGGTCCATACAGTATACTTTGTACCTGATGGGAAACCTATAAAAAATGAACAACTATTTATTTTTTTATCTGTATTATTTGTTATTGTAACATTAAAATTCATTGATTGTCCAGCACTTATATCGCCCCAATATCCTGTTTGTGCAAATTTTAATTCTATACCATCAGGAGTAACTGGTGTTTCATCTTTTTTCTTAACTGTAATTGTACTACTTGCAGATATATTACCAGAACTAACTGTTATAGTAGTAGTACCTTCTGTTAAAGCTATTACTTCACCACTCTGTGAAACAGTTGCAACTGACTCATTACTAGATGTATAAGTTAAAGTTGCAGTTGCATTACTTGGTGTTTTTGTTGTATTAAGAGTTACAGTTTCACCTACAACCATTTCATATGAACTTGGTGATAATTCAAGATTAGTTAATTCAACAGATGGATCTACTGGATCTGGATTTACAGCACCTTTACCATAGAATTTGCAATCGTTAAAAGTTACATATGTAGGTTCAAAATCTTCTTCAACAGTTATAACTATAAAATCCAAAGTAAGTTCTTTACCACTATCTATTACCGAATTCCAAGAATATGGTGTTAATGTTAAAGTTCCATCGTCAGATTTTGTTACATTAGCATTTACTTGTATTTGTATATCTCTTGGTCCTTTTATTTTTATTGTCCAAGATGGAATACTTTCTGAACCATCATTTTTTATTGTTATAACGGCATGATAATGTTTATTATTATCTTGTCCATTCCAAAATGTATTAAGTTTATATGTTCCTGTAATTTTATCTTTACAATTTGCTGTTTCTTCAATTGTAGTTGTACCATTTAATGAAATTAATGTTGAGGATACTCCATATCCAACAGATAAAAACAATACAAAAATAACACAAACAACAACAATAATTTTTGTTTTATTTTTTGATATTTTATTTTTTAATCTTCTTTTTTTAATTTTATTCATAAAAACCTCGTAATAAAATAAAAGAGTGAATACTCACTCATTTTACTATTTTGCTTGAACATATTCAAGAACACCAATAAATGTTTTAGTTTTTACTTCAGGCACAGAAGTAACTGTTTCATCATATTTTGCTTCAATTACAACTGTTGTACTATCTCCTGCTTTTAAAACATCATTAGCGCTTGGTTGAGATTTAACAGTATAAACAATTGCAGATGATCCATCAGCTTGTGGAGTTAATGTAATTGTATCTAATTTAGCATCAATTGATCCTTTATTTTGTACTGTTATTGTATAAGTTGCAGTATCTCCTGGAGCCATTAAATTTGCATCAAATGTTGCAGTTGTTGCAGTAAAAGATGCTGGTGTTTTATCACTTGCAGTTCCAGTAAATGCTGGTGTTATACCTGTAATTTCTACATCCCATTCACCTGCGATTGTAGCAGTACCATTAATATTTAATGTAGTAGCAAATGCTGCATAACCTACTGCCATCATTGCGATTACAAATACTAATGCGCCAATTAAAATATTTTTCTTATCTTTCATATATCCTCCTATCATTAATCAGATTATACTATAAGTTAAATTTTTTGTCAGCTATTTTAAGAAAAATTACTCATATGTTTACAGTTTTTATTATTATATATCAATAATTAATTTCATATTCTATTAAATTTTAAAGGGTGTCAACTATTAAATCTGTTCACACCCCTTAGTTTTTATAACTCATTAAATATAATTTTTATATTGTTTTCCACAGCATTATTTAAATACTATTTCTATAATTTAAATTCATACTTTTTTACATCTTTTTTTCTTTTTTTACAATCTTATTATCTTCTAATTTTAATCCAAGTACGTCAAGAGCATTTTCATTTTTTGAAGCACGTATAACATCAATTGGTATTCTATACACATGATTTACATTCTTTTGTTGTTTAAAAAGATAAATGAAACTTTTTTAAACAAAGTTCAAATTAATATTTACATTATTGTTTTTTTATGTTAGAATATGAACTCGTTTAATGAGGTATGCTATGAAAGAAAAAGAAGAAATTCATGATGATGAAAATATTATAATGAAAAAGATTCGTTCTTATTATAATGAAAAATATAAGAATTTATCTATAGAAGAAAAAAAAGACATTTTTTGTCGCATGATTATAGAAGGTAATGTCAAACAACAATTTGATAATAATGAATTTTATAAAGTATTAACACCTGAAGAACAAAAAAATGCCGAAAGTATTGGATATTGGGATTATATTACTTTTTTACAAAAATCATTTGGTTATACTAAAATGTTAGAATTGTTAAAAATTGAGTTATTAACTGAGATAATAAAAGATAAGGATAGTTTTAATAAAGAACATGCTAAAGAAATGAAATTATATAGAGATATATTAGAATCATATAAGAATATTGCTGAAGAATTAAAACTATCTACAGCATTAGAGTTTTCTTATTATTATACTTATCTTTTATGGAATGGATATTTTTCTGTAACAAAAGAGCACAAATACGGTAAGAATAATAGATTGAAGGATTTAAGCTTTTTAGCTATTAATGTACTAAATGGTGGTGGTGTTTGTTTAGAATATTCTGCTTTACTTAATGATTTTTTAAAAGTGTGTAATAAAGAGTCGGTATTGATGAGTTGTTTTACGTCAGCTAGAAAAGGTGAAGTGACATTTGAATATAGCCCTAATATAGTAAGAAATATTGATAAGAATACCCAAAAATCAACCAAAGGGTCAGAATTTCTAGTAAATATTTTTGGGATAAAAAAAAGATTGGGAAATCATGCTGTTACAGTAATAAATGAAAATGGTCAGCAATTTGTGTTTGATGCAACTAATTTAGCAGTTCTAAATATAGAAGATAAATTAAGGGCTTCTATGATAAATGGTAAAGGATATTTTGACTTAAAAATTTATACTTTGGATTTACTTAATCTAACAAATTATACTGGTGAATTATTTTATTTGTTAAAAAGGAAAATGGCACATTCATCTTTAGAAAAAAATAATATTATATCTGGCTATGAAAAAACTTTAAAAACAGTGGAAAAAAATAGAATTTTATTGGATGAAGGGTATGACAGTATCCATTCTTCTATTGAACAGATTAGTTCACATGTACTATCAAAGAAGAGAGAATAAAAGAGAAATTATATAAGAGAAATTATAAAAATATTTGATATAAATAATTTAGAGTAGATGACGTGGTTATTATATCTGTATTATCCATTACATTTAGTCATTATAGGAATATTAATAATAATATATGGTTAGACAAATTACAATTTTACGAGCAGAAATGCTCTTTTTATTTTGCTAATTACTTTATCACTCACCTCATATTTGATATACATATAAAAATAGAGCATACTTATATAAACTGTCCAATTTTTGGGGTTCAGTTCAACCTGCTTATACTTTTTTAGTTAGCTATTAAATTATTTTCTTCATTAACTTGTTTTTGTAATAACTCTAAATCTTTTATATTTTTATTATCTTTTAGTACTTTCATTTGTCTTCTTGCTGAATGATTAAGTCTTATTAATCTTTCACATTGTGGTTTTTTTTCTTCAATTAGTTCTGCATTTGTGTTTTGCAGATTGTTTAGTATCACTAAATGAAGCAAATCAGTATAATCTCTTATATTTCCATTTTTAGCAAGTTTTGGATTTCTTTCTCTCCATTCTTTTGCTGTCATCCCAAATAAAGCTACATTTAAAACATCAGCTTCTTCAGCATAAACAAATTTCTTTTGTGCTTCTGTAAGTATTGGAACAATATAGGTTTTTACTGCATCAGTGTGAACCGCATAGTTTAATTTAGATAAAATTCTATTTGCTTGCCAATCTATTTTTTCTTGATAAGCTTCATTAGTTTTTAATCTCTCAAATTCAGTTATTAAATATAATTTAAACTCCGGTGATAGCCAACTTGCAAATTCAAATGCAATATCTGGATGGGCATATGTTCCAATACTATATCTCCCACCTTTTGAAATTATTCCTATTGCTTTAGTTCTTTTTATCCATTGTGTTGGTGACATTGCAAACGAGTTTCTACCATACTCAGTTTTAATTTGGTCGAATTCGACCAAATTAAAATCTTGATTATGAATTTCTTCCCATAGTCCAATATAATCAATAGTATTTATTCTTCTTAACCAGTTTTTAACTGTAAAAGATGGATCACTTGAATTTTGATACTTTGCTAAATCAGTTAAAGAAATATAATTAACATTTCCAACTCTTAGTATTCTCACCTTATTTTCCTTAACTATTATTTCTGCTGTTACTAAATCCTTTTTCAATATTTTTGTCTCCCTTCTATTTAGATTTTAAAAGGTGTCAACAAATATAATCATTGTTCACACCTTTATTTTACTACATAATCTTAATTTTTTTGTAAACATTTTGGTTGTTTTCATATTTTTTTGAAATTACAAAACTATCACAAACCCTTATTTTATAAGCTATTTACCACAACATTGTTTGTATTTTTTACCACTACCACATGGACATGGTTCATTTCTACCTATTTTTTCTACTTTTCTTGTTGTTTTTACTTTATCTTTGCTATCATTTGTTCCTGTTGGTTTAACAACTTCTTTTCTTTCTAGGTTTTGTTTAATTTCTGCTTTTAATAAATATTTTGTTATTTCTCTATTTATTGTATCAAGCATTTCATCAAATAATTGGAATCCTTCATTGGTATATTCAACTAAAGGGTTATTTTGTGCATAACTTCTAAGACCAATACCTTCTTTTAAATGATCCATAGTGTTAATATGTTCCATCCAGTGTGTATCGATTACTCTTAATGCAATTACCTTTTCAAAATCATTTACTATTTCTTCTGGTAAATCTTTTATCTTATTTTCATATTCACCTATTATTTTATCTTCTAATATTTGAATTACTTCATCTGTTGATTTGTTTATAATTTCTGATAATTTCATATTTGAATTTCTAAGTAAATTTTCATTTACATATTCACATATTTCAGAACAATCAAATTCAAGTAATTCTGGTTGGTCTACTAGATGAGACATAACTAAATTATAAATATGATCTTTTATTAAATTTATTATAGATTCATGAATTGAATCACTATCAAGAATTTCATTTCTTCTTTCATACATTATTTCTCTTTGTTTACCCATAACATCATCGTATTGAAGTAAACTTTTTCTTATATCAAAGTTATTTCCTTCAACTTTCTTTTGAGCAGATTCAACATTTTTAGTCATTGCTTTACTTCTTAATGTTATTGTTGTTCCAAGACCAGCGGCTTTTAGTAAATCTTTAAATCTATCTGTCCCAAATCTAACCATTAAGTCATCTTCAAAACTTACAAAGAATTGTGTATAACCTGGATCACCTTGTCTACCAGCACGTCCTCTAAGCTGATTATCTATACGTCTTGATTCATGTCTTTCAGTACCAATTACACATAAACCACCTAATTCTTTTACACCTTCACCTAGTTTAATATCGGTACCACGACCAGCCATGTTAGTAGCGATTGTAACTGAACCTATTTCACCTGCTTTAGCAATGATTTCTGCTTCTCTTGCATGATTCTTAGCATTTAATACTTCATGCTTAATTCTCTCTTTTTTTAGCATATTACTAATAAGTTCACTTGTTTCAATTGCTATTGTACCAACTAGAACTGGTTGTCCTGTTGCATGTCTTTCTTTTATTTCATTTATAATAGCATTATATTTATCTTGTTTAGTTGCAAATATTAAATCTGCCATATCTTTTCTTATTATAGGTTTATTTGTTGGAATTTGAATTACATACATGTTATATATATTTCTAAATTCCTCTTCTTCTGTTTTAGCAGTACCTGTCATACCAGATAATTTCTTATACATTCTAAATAAATTTTGGAATGTAATAGTTGCAAGTGTCTTAGTTTCCTCATTTATTTTTACACCTTCTTTAGCTTCAATTGCTTGATGTAATCCTTCTGAGAATGCTCTTCCTTGCATAAGTCTTCCTGTAAATTGGTCAACTATAACTACTTTACCATCTTGAACTACATAATCAACTTCATTTTTCATAGTAAAGTTTGCTCTTAAGGCTTGATTTATATGATGAACTAAAGCTGAATGCTTAATATCATACATATTATCGATTCCATAAAATGATTCACATTTTCTGCTTCCTTCATCTGTTAAATTAATACTATTTGTTTTTTCATCAATTATATAATCTTCATTTTCTTTTAAATCTTTAACGAATCTTTGTGCATCAAGATATTGATTATTTGAATGCATTGCACCACCTGATATTATAAGTGGAGTTCTTGCTTCATCTATTAATACAGAGTCAACTTCATCGACAATAGCGAAATTAAGTGGTCTTTGTACTCTATCTTCTTTTCTAACAACCATGTTATCTCTTAAATAATCAAAACCAATTTCATTATTTGTAGAATATAAAACATCACAGTTATATCTTTCTCTCTTTTCTGCTGGAGATAAATCTCTAAGATTTGTTCCTACAGTTAATCCTAAAAATTCAAATATTTGACCCATCCAAGCAGCATCTCTGCTTGCCAAATATTCATTAACTGTTACTATATGTACACCTTTACCAGTTAAAGCATTTAAGTATGCTGGCATAACAGATGTTAATGTTTTACCTTCACCTGTTTTCATCTCTGCTATATTACCATAATGAATTGCAAGTGCACCTAAAAGCTGTGTATAAAATGGCTTTTCATTTATTACTCTTTTTGCGGCTTCTCTAACAGTTGCAAAAGCATCAACAAGTATATCATCTAATGTTTTACCATTTTCTAATTCTTTTTTAAATTCTTCTGTTTTATTTTGTAACTGTTTATCAGTTAATTTTTCATATTCATCACTTTTTGCTTCTATTTGATCAGCAATTTTCATGAATCTTTTTAATTCTTTATATTCAAAGTCAAACAAACTTTTTAATATGCTCATTTAATCATCTCCCTTATCAATTATAACAAAAATCAAATTATAGTACAATAAAAGCACTAATATTAGTGCTAAATTTTTTGACTTTTCTTATATCTTATATATATTGAAACTCCAATTATTACAAAACAAATTATTACTACGGATAAAACTATAACCTGCCTATATGGAAATATATCAAGAGAAGGTTTAAACTGCATTTGAATCTTCTTTTCTATATCACCATTTTTTATTGTCCAAGTATAAACATTATCTGTTACTAATTCAGCATTTGAAAAATTTACCTCAAAAGGATTTTCTATATTAACTTGTAATACATCCAAATCAGTTAAATTTGTTCCATTTTGTTTCATATTTGAATTAGATAATTTTAATTTTTCATTAACATATAAATCAACATAGTTATTAGATTTATTCAGTTCTATATTATCAATTAATTGATGATATACTTTACTATTCAAAATATATTCTTCTATTGAATTATATGAAGCATTATATGTTATTTTAAGATTATCATCACTTAATACTACCTCATAATCTTTTTCTTTAACATTATTATCATTAAATATCTTTAGTGTTTTTTGATATAAACCTTCTTTATTTTCTATGGTCAAATATAATTCTTCATTTACTGACATATCTTCATTTATCTTGACATTATAATTTCCTGAACAACCTGTTACTAAAAGTAATAAAACACTTATAACTATATATTTTATTTTCTTTTTCATATTATACCTTCTTTATTAAATAATAATTTACTGCTTCATTTGTTAATTCTTCTAACGATACATTATTATTACTATAATCTATTGTACTACCATATGCCCTAGAAGAATATGAACAAACGTAAGGTGTTGATGTACTTGCTGGACTTACATACATAAGATTACCATTTAAAGAAATATTATAAATAACTATGTAATCATGATCACAAGTAAGTTTTGACCCTTCCTTAGCAGAAACTTCAGCAATTACTATTCCACCATTTTTTATCTCATCTTTTATTTGATCACTATTTATATTTGTAAGTGTAATTGCTCCATATCTTTTTGTAACAGAATTAAAAATACTATTAATATCAAATTTCATATTACATAAATCTGAATTATCCTCTTTGTAAAAATTAAGTATTTGAACTGGATTTATGCTATTATCATATAATGTAGAAATTGCTATTGATACTGATGAAATACTACTACCAAATGAATTCATATATATTTTTTCATTATTACATGTATAATAGGCTGTTTTCATATATGCTTTATTTTGGTTAAAATAATATAAAGTTTTACCTGTTGCAGTTTTATAATTTTTTTCGGGATTAATACCCTCTGAATTATTACCATTTAATTCAAGTGGATGTATTTTATTATATAAAGTTATTTGATTTTCATTTTTAGTTCTTTCTATACCATCTAAATTAGAATTATATACACATTTATTTATTGTAAATAAATTACATATTAAAAAGAATAAAAGAAGTAAAATATCTACAATTATCAATATATTAACATATTGTTTTTTTCTTTTGATTATTATAAATATAGGAAGAATTAATATAGCAATTATTTTTAAAATAATAAAGAACCATAAAACTATAATATTGTTACACATATATTCACCTTCTTTTAACTTATCTTATTCAATATTTTTTTTGAAGAATTATATTTATAAAAATAATAATATATTGGGGCATCATCACCTTGGGTTTCAGTAACTACAATTTCATTTTCGCCGTCTTTATCAATATCAATTAATCCATAAAAATCAAACCTTTTTATATTAATCAAATTCTTATTATAAAAAGATTTATCTATAACACTAGAATTATCATTATTATCTATCATAAAAACAATATTATAGAATTCATCATCACTATTTTTAAAATTATTTATATTGTATATATTTATATTTTTTACGCTTTTTTTTGAAATTCCTGTATATTGATCATTCAAGCCATTATCTGACAAAACTTTTTTTATAGCATTTAATTCATCATCTGTAAAATTAGTTTCTTCTTTTGATTCATATATTTTTAAGTTTAATTTTTTGGTATATGCAATTAATGGATATATATTTATTTTTGATAAGTCATTTTTGTATACATTAAAATAATTATAATCGTTTTCTTGGACAATATTTATATAACCTTCTTCCAAAATGCCATTATTATAGATAAATAATTTATTAAAATTATATCTAGCATTTATTTTGTTAGGATAATCTACCTTTACAATTTTATTATTTCTATAATACACAATTGTATTACTATCAAAAATTGCAACTTCTTTTGGATACTTAAAAATTTCGTAAAATATTATTATAATTATCAATATAAACATTATTAATGATGTTATTATTTTATATTTTTTTTTCATTTTATTACTCCTTATCATGGTTTCCTTCTTGCAGATTCAAATTTACTTCTAGAATATGAATCACCCTGTGTATATGGATTTTTTCTTTGGATAGCATTATCACTACCAGCATTATACCAAAGAGAATTACCAGAACTATCTTTACCTGCATATATTTGAACATGCCCTGGCATAAATACTATATCACCAGGTTGTAAATCATCATAATTAGTTATTTTTATCCATCCATTATCTATAAGCATACCTTCAATACCATCTTTAGCACCATTGTATGATTCATGAGCAAATTGATATGCATATTTGTTTATCGTTTCTTCAGGTATTGCACCAGAAACATATAAAACGGACGCTACAAAAGTGGCACATACTGTCCTGTGATGTGAATCATTAGTTGCACTTGCAATATCATTGTTATAACTTGCAGAATAATGCCAACGTTCTTTTTCATATCGTGAATGAACCTGTTCTGCAGCAGCTAAAATATCCCCATTACCATTAATATTAGTAGTCGATGAATTATTTCTTGGTGTATAAACTATATTATATTTTTTATTGAATACTATATAATCATAATTACATGTATAAGCATTTCCAGATAAATATTTATCTGACACATTAAAACTTATTATAAAATTTGTTATTGCAGGAGCAACAAATAATAATATTGTTGCAGCTAATCTTTTTGCAAAATTCTTATTTGCTTTCTTAAATGCATCACGTTCTGATGATACTGTTGCTTTAGCATAATCTAATGAACCAAATAAGATTAAAAGTATTGGTCCAGCAATATAAAATAATGCCATTACATTATTAACAAACTTATTAAAATCACTATTAAATATTTTCCCACATTTATCTTCATTTTCTTTTATAATAGTATCAACCTGTGATCTATATGTTGAACATATATTATTTTCTTCATTTAATTTCATTAATTCTGTTACAACAATATTTTTTTTAACATTTAATTCATTACATGTTGCAACATTGTTAATATCCGCATCATCTGTACAATCTATACTACTTAACACATCTTTATATGATTGATAATTATCTATTTTATTTTTTACAGTAGAACAATTATCAGCAAATACAGTACTTATTCCTAAAAAAAATAAAAATAATGGAATTATAAAATATAGTATTTTTTTCTTCATTTTTATCATCCTTACATTAAGATAATTATATAATAATATTTAAATATTTACAAGAAAAAAATAGAAAGATAAATCTTCCTATTCTGTTTCTATAATTCCATAATTTCCATTTTTTCTCTTATATAAAACACAAACCTTTTTTGTATTAACATCTTTATATACAAAGAATGAATGACCTAACATTTCCATTTGAATTATTGCCTCTTCTTCATCTATAGGTTTTAATTCAATTTCTTTTCTTTTAACTATTGATTCTTCTTCTTCATATTCATCTGCTAATTCTGGTGCAAAATCACTTATAAATGTTTTGCTTATTTTTTTATTTATTTTTTCTTTATTCTTTCTTATTTGTCTCTCTAACTTATCTGCAATCTTATCAATAGCAGCATATAAATCTTCATTTGCCTCTTCGTTTCTTAAAGTAAAATGTTTTGTAGGAATTGTTACCTCAATAACTTTTTCTCTTCCATTTACTTTTGTAAGTACTGTTGCTTCTATATCATCAGATGTTTCAAAATATTTATCGAGTTTACTTAACTTACTTTCAATGTACTCCTTTATAGCTTCTGTATTTTCTGTTTTTGAACTTCTAATAATATATTTCAAAATATCATCTCCTTTTAAAAATTATAACATACTTTTTAAAAAAACTACTATGAAATAGTAGTTAATTCTTTTTCGTTTACAGTTTTTACATCTGTAGCCTGTAAACCTTTATCGGTTTTTATTAAATTAAATTCAACAACTTGTCCTTCTGATAATGTTTTATATCCATCTTGCTTTATAGCTGTATAATGAACGAAAATATCTTCGTCAACAGAACCATTTATGAACCCATATCCTTTCTCATTATTAAACCATTTTATTATTCCCTTTGACATATATATTCCTCCTTCTCATGTCTATATTTATGATAACTCTACTGCATTACTATATTCAAGAAAAAGCATGCCCAAAATTTCGACAAAAAATGCGGGTTAACAAACTAATTTTATCATTATTTATATACGAAAAACGAAACACAAAAAAATTTCTACATTTTTCGACTTTTTTAGAAAAATTTTGATATTTTTTTTATTTTTTTTGAAAAAAATTATAAAATTATATCTTTTTTTAACATTAAAAATTTTTTTATAAAAAATGTGATAGCATTAACGCAAGGAGTATTTATGAAAAAATTAATATTGGAAAAATGTATGAATCTTGTAACAACATATAACAAAGATCTATCTCAAAAAGATAAAGATAAAATCAAATATGGTTTAGAAGGTTTATATCTTACAATTACAAAATTAATTTTTATAATAATTATTTCTATTATCTTAGGTATATTTAAAGAGGTTGTACTTTTATTATTAACATTTAATGGAATAAGATTAACTGCATTTGGTGTACATGCAAAAAGAAGTATTGACTGCCTTATATCTTCATCCTTATTCTTTATATTAACTCCGTATATTTGTATAAACCTTACAATACCTGTCTTAATAAAAGAAATAATTTTCGTTCCAATTGTTGTTATGATTGGAATACTTGCTCCTGCAGACACAGAAAAAAGACCATTAATAAACAAGAAAAAAAGAACAATATATAAAGTTTTATCTATTATTATTTCAATTATATATATGACTTTATCTATTGTAATAAAAAATAACACCTTAAGTAATTGCTTTATATTTGCTTTAATTATTCAAATTATTATAATGCTTCCAATAACATATAAATTATTTGGAGTAAGTTACAATAATTATAAAAATTATGAGGTTAAATAATTAATCATAGATAAAGGAGGAAAATATTATGAAAAAATTCCTATCTATTGCTTTAGCTGCTATTGGTGCTGTTGTTGGAACTGTTGCTTCTTCTGGATGTGTTTTAGCATTACTTGATGAACCAGAAATGCCAGCTTCACTTATTGATTAAAAAAGGATTCTCAATTTTTTGAGAATCTTTTTTATTTCTTATAGTATATTAATACCGTTTGTTTAAATTTATTATCACTTATATCACTAAATGATTCTATATTAGGGTTATTTTTTGATATATCTTTTACAATAGATAATCCAAAACCATGACCTGCACCTTTTGTTGAGTAACCTTTTTTACCAATTTTATTTACATCAGTTTTATTATCATACGTATTAGCAACACTTATTATTAAACAATCCTTTTGAACTTTAAAATCTATTTCAATTTCTTTTTGCTCTGCTTTACTTGATGCATCTATAGCATTATCTATAAATACTCCAAGTATTTTTGTAATATCTTGGCATGTTTTAATATCAAATATATCTTCTGATAATTCTTGCATGCCTTGATCTACATATAAATAAGATTTAATTCCTTCTTCTTCCATTTTGCTTAATTTATGATAAAGCAAACCTTTTATACCACCATCAGGTAAAAAACCTAATTGTTTAACTGTATAGTTTTGTCCTGTTTTATGTTCACCTATTATTAATTCTAAATAATCCTTTAATCTATCTGGTTTATCAAGATAACCTTTTAATACCATTAATTGATTATTATACTCATGATTTTTCTTACCTTGTTCATTAATAATCTTTTCATATCTAGTAACATATTCCATTACTTCATTATATTTATTTTCATATGCAGATTTTTGAAGTTTATTATAAATTACATATACAAATGATAATATTACAAAAACCACCATTCCTACATTTATATAATAATCGACATCTGACCCCAAATTATTTTTATTAAATACAATAAAAAATGATATTAGTGTCATTATTATGATAATATAAATCCATTCATAGTTATATTTTAAAGTAAATGAATTAAATTTTTGAATTTGGATACATACAATTTTAATTTTTGATAAGATAAAGGTAGCAAGACTATTAAATATTGAAAATATTAATAATGAAAACTGAAAATTCTCGTAACCACTTAAATTAATTTTAAATACCGAAACAAATATGACAGATATTAATATTTCACTTATAAATACTAAAAATTCATAAATAAGAGCATAATACACTGAATTAGATATATCCTTTTTAAATATTGATAAATATAATGACATAATTACAAAGATTATATTTAATATCAATTTGGGTATACCAGTAAAAAATAAGCATACTATTATTAAAAGCGGTAAGAAAACTGACATGTAAACAATAAATATTTTTTTATTACCTTTGGAATTTGAAATGTTTAGTATAGAAAAATATGATATTATTCCAGTAACTAGAACACTCAAAACTACATTTAATACGTTCATAAATTCACTCCTTAATTTTACTTCTATTGCCTGATGTTTCATTTATTGAAGCAAGTATTTTATATAATACTGATAATAAATTTTGTTCATAATTTTCAAATTTTGAAACAAAATCAAATAACATTAATTTTGATTTTAAAGTATATGGTAAATAATCTATATATGAAGTTGATATTATAATAAAACTATCCAAATCTTTTTTTCTTATTTCAGATGCTATATCAAGACCAGAAGCATCTTCTAATTCTATATCTAAAATATATATTATCTGACCAATATTTGAATTCATCAATTCCTTTAATTCTTCTGAAAAACTACTAAATGAATATACTCTATAATTTATATTATTTTTAAACATAACACTATTAATTATATCTATATTTTTCTGTAAAATAACTTTATTGTCTTCACATACTACAAAATTTAACATCTTGCTCCTCCTATTTTTTACAAGCAAGATAATTATACCATATTTTACCAATTTTTGATTAAATATAAAGAAAAAAGAAAGATTTTTTTACTCATTATCTTCCTCTTTTTCATTTTTGTTCTTTTCTCTATTTCTATGTTTTAAATCATCTTTTATTGTTTTTCTATCAAAAAGTATATCTGTTGTTAATACGAACCATACAACAATAACTAATAAAACAGCATAAATAATTTGTCCAAGTTTTGCATTTTTTACAACATATACAACAGAAGCAAATGAAAATAATATGTTTATTAAATATATTATTAAAACTGTTTTTACTTGACTTGATGTCATTTGAAGTAATTGATGATGTATATGTTTTTTATCACCTTTTGTTGGCGACTGTCCTTTAATCAATCTTCTTGTTATAGCAAAGAATGTATCTAGTATTGGAATTGCAAGTATTAATATTGGGACTACAAATGAGGTAATTGTTACATTTTTAAATCCAAGCAAGGATATAACCGCTATCATATAACCTAGAAACATTGAGCCACTATTTCCTAAAAATATTTTTGCTGGGTGAAAATTATGTACTAAAAATCCTAAAGTTGAACCTATCATTATTAATGATAATGAAGCATCAAGACCATTATATATACCAGTATAATTAATTATTATTGAAATTGTTACAAAAAATATTGTTGCTATACCACCTGCAAGGCCATCAAGTCCATCTATAAAATTTAAACAATTCATAAGTGCTACTATAAATATTATAGTAATATATGGTGCAAATACACCAAAATTTAAATATATACCATATGCAGATACATCTTGCATAACTATATTTCCATAAAATACAACTACCATTGCACTAGCAATTTGTCCAACAAATTGAACAGATGCTGGAAGTCTTTTTATATCATCAAATATACCAAATATTAATATTATTATTCCACCAATTAATATCGATATCATTTGTGGAGTTTGGCTACAGAATAACATATATCCTAATAAGAATCCTGTAAATATGGCAAGTCCACCAAGCTTTGGCATAACTTTATCATGTATATGTCTTCCACCAGGAATATCAACTGCACCTATATATACGGCAAGCTTTTTTATAAATGGAATTAAACATGCTACAAATAAAAATACAATTGAAATTATTTTTAGATTATTTAATAAACTACTACTCATTTTCTCACCTACTAATAAAATTATAACATATATATAAATGAAAAAAAATAAGTATTTAACTTATTTTTCAAGTAATTTAATATTATCAAGCATAATTGCTGTTCCATCAACAACACATGTAAGTGGTGAATCTGCTATTTTTATTGGCACTTTTAATTCTTCTTCAAGTAGTTTTTTTAATCCTGTTAATAAAGCTCCTCCACCTGTAACTACTATACCTTTTGTAACTATATCTGCAGATAATTCAGGTAATGTTTCTTCTAATACTGATTTTGTAGCAAGTACTATTTTATGAACAGAATCTTTTAAAGATTCTTCTATTTCTTTTGAATTTACGGTAATAGAATTTGGTAATCCTGTTATCATATCTCTACCTCTAATAGTCATCTTTTCTTTTTTTTCTTCTGGATAAACAGTACCTATTTTTATTTTTACATCCTCTGCTGTTCTTTCACCAATAATTAATTTATACTTATTTTTAACATATTTTATTATATCTTGATCAAATAAATCTCCAGCAACTCTTATTGACTTACTATTTACAATATCTCCTAATGAAAGAATCGCTATATCTGTTGTTCCTCCACCAATATCAATAACCATACTTGCTGATGGAGCACTTATATCAAGTCCTGCACCTACTGCTGCTACTTTTGGTTCTTCTTCAACAAATACTTTTTTTGCTCCTGCACTCTCAGCTGCTTCTCTAATTGCATTTCTTTCTACTTTTGTTATGTTTGATGGACAACAAATTAAAATTCTAGGTCTAGTAAATGTACCCTTTGCTTTGATTTTTTTTATAAAGCTATTAAGCATTGCTTCTGTTAGTTCAAAATCTGCAATTACACCATCTTTTAGTGGTCTAATTGACCTAATTTTACCTGGAGTTCTTCCCAACATCTTATGAGCTTCTTCACCTACTGCAAGAACCTTTTTTGTTTCTGTTTCAATTGCAACTACACTAGGCTCATTTATGACAATACCTTGTCCTTTTACATATATTAAAACATTTGCTGTTCCTAAATCTATTCCTATATCTTTACCTAGCAAGATATCATCCCTTTCTTAATTTTTCATATTTTATTTTAGTTGCATATCCTCCATTAATATGCCTTACTTCTAAATGTTTTTGTAATATTTTATCTACTTTATTAAATAAATCTTTATCAATATCATAAAGTCTTTCATGTAAATCTTTATGAACAGTACTTTTGCTTACATTTATTTTTTTTGCTATTTCTCTTACTGTTAAGTTTTCTTTTAATATATAATCTGATTCTTCTTTTATTCTTTTATATATCTTACTATTCAAGTTAAACACCTCTATAGTAAAATATATAATTTTTTTACTTTTTTATGATTAAATTATTGGTCACTGATTTTTTTATCTAAATAATTTAAAGGATTTACATATTTACCATCTTTAATTAATTCAAATAATAAACTATTTTCTAAAGATTCACCTAATTCTAGTTTTCCACTTTTACCAATTACATCTCCTTGTTTTAAAAGTTGATCTTTTTTTACATTTACTGTGGATAATCCTTCATAAGTACTTATTAAGTTATTAGAATGTTTAACTTCTACAACATTACCTAATACTTCATCTTTTTTTACATCAACTACTGTACCATCTAGTACATTAACAACATCAAATGTTTCACTAGATTTATACAAAATTCCTGAATTTTGCATATATGTATCATTATAATAAATAAGTGAATTTTGTTTTTCTTCATCACTTGCATTTGTATCATAGAATTTTTTTGATATTTCTACTTTTTCACTTGTATATGGTTTTACCATAATTTTTTCTTCTTTTACTACAGGTACGTTACTTGATATTATACTATTGTTAACATATGTATAATTATCATCTGCTTTTGACACCTTTTTATTTTGAATACTATCTAATGCTGATAAGGATAATACTAATGCTGTAAATGCTAATGCATATACCATTGGCATTACAAATGGTTTTAATTTTCTTTTTCTTTCTTTCATTTTATCCACCTCATTTTAAGTTTGGTAGATTTTTCTTATTTTATACAATTTTTTTATAATTTTTGTAAATTTGTACCTTGATAATAATATTTAAGTATTTCATCATATGTTTTATGTCTTTTTGCAAGTGCATTTGCGCCATATTGACTCATTCCAACACCATGACCAAATCCTTTTGTTATTATTGATATATTTTCATTATTTTTTTGTATAGTAAAATCATTTGATCTAAGTGATAATCTTTTTTGAAAATCTCTTCCCGTAAAAGCCTTCCCGTTTACCATAATACTTGATATTCTACCCGATTCTGTTTTTACTATATCAGTTATATTTAATTCATCACTTTTTTCTAAATCTAATTGTTTATAAAAATCATCTAATGATACTGTTTTTACTGTGGTAAAGTTCTTTGTTTCTGATTCATCAAAACTACTATCTACAACTTTTAAGTATGGTAAATCTTTTCCAAATACATTTTTATTGTCTTCTGTTTTTCCATTACTTGTGGAAAAGAAAAAGGCATATATTACTTCGTTATTATATGAAACATATTCTCCTTCTGTTTCATTTACGCATTCCTTTATTTTTTTTACATATTCATCATAATTATTACCCCATTTATTTCTTAATTCTTCATCTGTTTGATATACCTGTGATGATGTATCATCTTTTACATCATATTCATAATTTTTATGGTTTTCTATTTGTTTTAATGCATATGTTCTTGCTGCTACTGCTTGCGCTTTTATTGCTTCTTTTTCAAATGAAACTGGTACTTCTCCTGATACTACTCCAACTAAATAATCCTCTAAATTAATTTTTTCCACAGTATTATTCTTTGTTAGAACTCTAACTACTGTTTCATCTTTATTTGAATTAAATCCAGATTGTATATTTTTTACTTTATACTCATAAAAAAAACTAGTAATTATAAAAGGTATAAATATAACACTTATTATGATTACTACTATTTTTTTCATAGTCTTCACCCGTTAAAGTATATGTTAATTTAATCTTTCATATTCACTAATTTTATTAATTCTTTTTATATGTCTTTCTTCATTACTAAATGGTGTATTTATAAATTCTTCTATCATTCTTTTAACTTTGTCATAATTTACATCACTAGAAAACGCTATTACATTTGCATTATTATCTTTCTTTGTTACTTTTACATCTTTAATAGTTGTAACTCTTGCACATCTTATTCCTTTTACTTTATTACATGCAATACTTATTCCTATTCCTGAACCACATATTGCAATTCCTAAATCTACTTTTTTATTTATTATTCCTGTGCATAACTTAAATGCATAATCAGGATAATCCACACTCTTATCTGAATTTGTTCCAAAATCCACAAATTCAATGTCTTTCATATCTCTTATTATTTTTTGTTTTAATTCATATCCTCTATGATCTGACGCTATTCCTATTTTCATTTCATTCACCCATTATTATTATAAAACATAAAAAAAAAATAAACTAGTATTTAGCTTATTTTTCTTCTGATTTAAATCCATATTTAGCATTAAATTTTTCTACATTACCTGCTTTAGATGCTCTTGTTTGTTTTCCAGTATAAAAAGGATGACATTTAGAACAAACATCTACACGAATTTCTGGTTTTGTTGACTTTGTTGTAAATGTTTCACCACAAGCACAAGTAACTGTAGTATCCATATATTCAATATTTCCTTGTTTTGCCATTTTTATTTCTCCTTCCGCCATAACTATTTTTTTAGTCATAGAATTACTAAAATCTTTAATATTATAACAATTTAGCGTTGTTTATGCAAGTATAATTGATCAATTTTACGATATAATTTATTAAAAATTGCAATATTACCCTCATTTGTTATATAAATATTGTTTCCTTTTGTTAGATAATCTTCATTTTTATTTAATACATAAAATAAATTTAAGTAATCTATGTCATTTGAATGCATTAATAATTCTAATTTTTCATTTATATATTTATAATATTTATCATTATCTTTGTTTCCTGTATCATTATATATTCCAAGAAATATTATTTTTCCTTCATTTAAATCTTTTACTTTTTCTATTAATACTTTTATATCTTTATATACTTCATCTAAATAATTATATATTTCATTATCATTATTTTCATTACTGTCTACTTTCGATAATTTATAATTTATTTCATTGTTCCCTGTATTTATTATAAGAACATTTGTCCTTTTTAATATATTTTGTATATATATATTATCTATACTTACATTATTATTAATGTTATTTATCATATCAATTGTTCTTATATTTTTATATGTAAATTCTTTGGAATAAAAACCAAAATTATTCTTTTTTGACAATTCATCATATATTAAATCAGAAAAATTTTTGGATATAATATTATTTGAAAATAGTTCTTTTTCTCCTATAATTGTATAATTTATTTCTTCTTTATTACTCTTTACATACGAAATAAATATAATGCCTGTAAAAAACAGAAATAATATTAATATTTTCATCTTCATATACCCACTCCCTAGTATTACTACTAGTAAATTATATTTGAGTTAGTTCTATTTTAGCACCTAAAGATGTAAGTTTTTCTGTTATATGTTCATATCCTCTTAATATGTAATCTGCATTATTTATTGTTGTTGTTCCTTCTGCGATAAGGGCTGCGAGTACAAGTGATGCACCCGCTCTTAAATCTGTTGCATTTACTGTTTTTCCTCTTAATTTTGTAGGTCCAAAAATATATCCTTTGTTACCACTAACCTCAATATTTGCCCCCATTTTCCTTAATTCATATAAATTTTGAAATCTGTTTTCAAAAATAGTTTCTTCTATTACAGATTTTCCTTCTGCTCTAGTCATAAGTGCTGACATTACTTGTTGCATGTCTGTTGGAAAGCCTGGATATACCTGTGTTTTTATTTTTACCGCTTTTAATTTATTTTTATTTGATATATATATTGAATCATCTTCTATTTTTAAATCTACTCCCATTTCTATTAGCTTTTGTGTCAACGCTTCTAAGTGTTCTGGTATTATATTTTCTACGACAAGTCTCTTACATGCACAAGCACCTATCATTATATATGTTCCTGCTTCTATTCTATCTGGTATAACTTCATGTACTGATGAGTGCATATTTTTTACACCTTTTATTCTTATAGTACTTGTTCCAGCACCTGTTATTTTTGCTCCCATACTGTTTAAAAACATTGCTATATTTACTATTTCTGGTTCTCTAGCCGCATTATCTATTATTGTTGTTCCTTCTGCTTTTACTGCTGCAAGCATTATATTTATAGTTGCTCCAACACTTGCAAAATCTAAATATATATTGCTTCCTTTTAATTCTTCAGCACTAATAATTATATTATTTTCTTCATATTCAATTTTAGCACCTAGACTTTCAAATCCTTTTAAATGTAAATCTATAGGTCTAGATCCAATACTGCACCCTCCTGGATATGAAACTACTGCTTTTTTATATTTACCTAGAAGAGCACCCATAAAATAATATGACGCTCTTAATTTATTAGACATTTCATCTGTTATCGGTTTATTTTCTATATTACTAACATCAATCTTATATGATTCTTCTCCTAAGTTTGTTATTTTAGCACCCAAATATGAAAGAATATCAAATAATGCTACTGTATCTGAAATGTCAGGAACATTAAGTAAATTTACACTTTCATCACATAAAAGAGTTGCTGGTAGTAATGCAACTGCACTATTTTTAGCACCACTTATTTTTACTCTTCCCTCTAATTCTTTTCCACCTTGCACTTTTAGTATGTTCATATGTACCTCCTATATATTTAGTATATGTGTCTATATTATTTTAGCACACTTTATTAAAGAACAAAATAAAAAGTGTAAAGAAAAAGTAGACTTTTGTCTACTTATCCATTTATTGATATGTTATATCCATATGATTTAGAATTTATTTCATTTTCTACATTTGAACAAATACTTTTATAAGAATCTTGTTTCATTTGTGATAATAAATTTTTCTTTGCTTCATACATATCTTTTAATTCACTTCTTGATTGTGTTAAATTATTTTCTTGAATTTGTTTTATTATTGATGCTAATTCACTACAACATGTCTCTATATATTTTCCTTGTTCACACTTAGCAAGTAATTCTCTTAATTCTTTACCATCAGAGAATGCTACATCATCTGTTCCACTATAATCATATACTTTTTCTCCATTTTCATCTACTGATACAGATACATTAGATACTAAATATATAGTAAATCCTTCTGAAGATTCCATTTCTGGTTGATTAACTGATATTGAATTTAACATTCCAATTATATTTTTTTCATAGTTACTTGCAAGCATTCTCTTAGGTGATGATAATGTATTATCATTCATTATTGATCCACTATGTCTATATTGAATTGCTTCATAATCTACTAATTTTGCAGCATCTTCTGTGGCTACTTTTCTATCTTCTTCTGTTCCTACTGTATATGCATTATAAATTTCATCTCTTAAATTTTCTGCTCTAATTAAGAATTCTTTTAAATCTGCACTATCATTTGATATAAATTCTGATATTCTTGGATGTGCATATACTGGTATGTCAGTTGAATCTGGTGAGAATATATATTTATCAATTTGATGATGCATATTATCTGATAAAATAATTTGATCAATTAATGCATATGCATCTCTTGCATCATCTGTAGTTATACCAGATAAATCCTCATTTAATATTTTTACTAATTTTTCTATTTGTGAAGAAGAAACACTAATATCATCATAGAATTCTTTATAAGTATTATATGAATTTTCTGCTAAAGTTTTATATTGTGATTCACGAGTTTTTGCTCTTTCTTCTTCTAAATCAACTGCTTCTGTTGTTAATACATTTTCTGTAGTAATTTCAGTTGTAATATCTTCTGTTAAATCAACTGTATTTGTTTTTTCTTTACAACCTGTAAGACCACTTGCTAACATCATAGCACCAAGTGACATAGTTGCAAGTCTTTTTTTATTTGATTTCATAAATTATACCCCCTTAAATTACATTCTATATGTAAGAACTTGTGATTCTTCCATGTTCTCAGTTTCTACATTATTTTGAGCTAATGCTGATGTTATAGCTTCTCTTAATGCAATATATTGTTCTTTTTCTTCTGTTATTGAAGATTTTTCTTCTTCTATTTCTGTTGGTGTTTCAAATGAAGGAACTTCTTCATTTTCTTCTATAGTTGTTTTTTCTTCTTCTTTTGTATTTTCTATAGTTTCTTGAACTTTTGATGATGTTGTTTTTTCTTCTGTAGTTTCTTGAGATTTTGTTGAATTTGGTATTGTATATGAATTACCATGTTCATCAAAATAAATTATATCATCATCACCAGTTTCCTCTATTTTACTAGGATTATTTTCTTCTGGTTTTGGTGGAATTACAACATCTTCTGTTGTATTTGATTCATTATTATCACTATTATTGTTGTTATTGTTGTTATCATTGTTATTGTTATTATCATTTCCATTATTATTACTTGGATCTTCTTCTATTTCACTAGGATTATTTTCACTAGGATTTGGTACTTCTTCGTTTTCATCTATTGTTACTTTTTCTGTATTATCTTTATTTGTATTATTATCATTATTACCTGGCACTTCTGTTACTGAACCAGTTGTTTGATTATTTTCTGGTTGTTCTGGAACAATAACTGTTGATACTGTATCTGCTGGTTTTGGTGGTAATACAAGATTATCATTTGATTTTTCAGTAACTGTTGTTCCTGTTGAACCAACTGAACCACCTGCACCTACTCCACTTGTTTGTGCATAACCAGATACTGTTTCACCATTACCTGTATATTTTAAGTTTTTATATGATTCATCAACAGAAACATTATCATTACTAAAATTATTTACATCTGTTTCTGGTATAATTATATCATTTTCTTCTTTTATTGAATCATCAGTCATATCATCTTTATATTCTGTAGTTGTTTCAATTGGAACATTGTTTTTTTGATGATTTTTCTTTTTAAAATGTGATATTCCTAAAGCACTTAAACCTAAAGCCGCTACTAATCCAATAGCTATGAATTGTTTTTTAAATTTTCTAAATACAAACTTTCTCTTTTTTTCTGGTTTATTTTCTAATACTTCTTTTGCTTCTTCCATTGTTCTAGAAGACATTAAATCATTATATAAGTCAGAATTTTTTTCATAACCCTTTTTACCAGCTAAAATATATTTTGCTTCTCTAACATTATCTATATCTGTATCATAATTTGCTTGCATTTTCATATCATCTGTATCATATGAATCAAAATACTCTTTAGAATCTTCCATTAAAGCCTTTTGTTTATTGAAATAACCTTCTAATTTTATCATTGTATCTTCATTATTTTCTTCTTTTGCTTCTTCATATTCATCAAGTATTTCTAACATTTTTTCCTTTATTACATCGATATTTCTATCTTTACGTTTAATAGTAATCTCTTTCATTGAAATCCCCTCTCTTTCAAATAACGTGCTATATACTAACATAAAAGGTTTATTTTGTCAAATTATTTGAATAAAATGAAAAAAACTCACAATATGGAGTTTTATTTAGTATATTTATCAATAATTTCTTTTATAAAAAATGTATATTCTGCATCACTTGTTGTGCTTTCATCTGCTTCTACTAAGCATAATGGTGGGAATAATACACACCACCAGTTATCTCCTTCACCAGTACCTAATGTTATAACTAATGATTCATACATTCCTTCTTTATATGTTACGCTTTTATATTTCTTTTTTGGAAAATAATTATAACCATAATTTATTTTATAATCTTTATCATATCCTAAATTCTTTAATGTTTCTTTTGTTAAATTATCTAATAAATCAATATTATCTTTTAATATTTTTCTTGTTTCTTCTATTGTTTCTGTTCCCTTTGTTAGTTCAAATATTTTATTTTGTACTACATTTTTAAGTTGAACTTTTATATTTTGATCATAAATTGTATTACTGTTTGCGATTACTCTAAATCTTATTGCTTCATCTGGAATTATTGTATCCTCTGCTTTAACACTTGTAAAAACATATATCATAGATATTATTGCTAGAATTAAAATTATATACTTTTTCATAAAAAAATCATCCTTTCACTCTATGTATGGACGATTATTTTAATTTTATTCAAAATTATGTATAAAAATCATTCTATCTCTTTTTTCTAAGTCTTTTTTTACTATGACTTTTGGATTATCTAAATATTTATGTGCATATGATGTAACACTTTTTGCTTCACTTTCACCTATTTCAAAGCATATTAAATATTTATCTTTTAATATATTTTTAGCATTCTTTATTATTTCTTCATAAAAATATAATCCATTGTTATCCGCAAATAATGCTAAATGAGGTTCATTATTATATACTATATCCATTATTTTTTCATTCTTAGAAATATAAGGTGGATTACTTATTATACAATCAAATTTTTTATTTATTCCTTTATAAATGTCTGTATTTACAAAATTAATATCTGCATTATTTTCTTTTGCATTTGATAAAGCAACTTCTAATGCATCACTTGATATATCACTAGCAGTTATATTTATATTTTCTAATTCTTTTTTTAGGGCAATACTAATGCATCCAGATCCAGTCCCTACTTCTAATATATCTACTGGTAAACTAAAATACTTTTTTATATATTTTATAGTATTTTCAACAAGTTCCTCAGTTTCAAATCTTGGTATTAAAACTCTTTTATCAACATTTATTTTATATCCAAAAAAGTCAACATTACCAACTATATATTGAACAGGTTCACCCATTTCTAATCTTTTTAATGCATTATTAATATCACCATTATAATATTTTTTTAAATATTCTATATCTGTCATTATTCTCCTGCAAGTTTTCTTCTTTGGTCTTCATTAATTAGAGCTTCTATTATTTCATCTAATTTACCTTGCATAATTCTATCTAACTGCATTATTGTTAAATTAATTCTATGATCAGTTACTCTATTTTGTGGATAGTTATATGTTCTTATTTTTTCTGCTCTATCTCCTGTACCAATTTTACTTCTTCTTTCGTCTTCTATTTCAGCATTTTGTTTCTTTTGTAAATCTTCATATATTTTACTTTTTAATACTTTCATAGCCTGTTCTTTATTTTTAAGCTGACTTCTTTCATTTTGACAAGTTACTACTGTATTTGTTGGTAAATATGTTATTCTAACTGCACTATCTGTTGTATTTACTCCTTGTCCTCCTGCACCACTACTTCTATATACGTCTACTCTTATATCACTATCTTTTATTTCTATATCTATATCTTCTACTTCTGGAAGTACTGCAACTGTCGCAGTTGATGTATGAACTCTTCCTTGTGATTCTGTACTTGGAACTCTTTGAACTCTATGTGTTCCTGATTCATATTTAAGTTTTGAGTATACATTTTCTCCCTTAACCATGAATTCTATTTGTGAATATCCACCACTTGTTCCTTCTACAGCATTTATTATTTCTATTTTCCATCCCATATTTTCTGCATATCTACTATACATTTCAAATAAGTCTCCTGCAAAAAGATTTGCTTCATCCCCACCTGCAGCACCTCTTATTTCAACTATAGTATTTTTATCATCGTTAGGATCTTTTGGAAGTAATAGTACTTCAAGTTCTTTTTCTAAATTTTCTTTTTCTGTTTCAAGTCTTGATATTTCTTCTTTTGCAAATGCAGCCATTTCTTTATCATCTAGCATTTCTTTTGCATCGTTAATATCACTAACAACTTTTTTATATTCTTTATATTTTTCTATAATATCTGCAAGTGATGCTTGTTCTTTAGATAGTGAAGTCATCTTTTTTACATCACTTAAAACTTCTGGTTTACTAAGTTCTTCTGTTAAACTATTGTACTTTTCTAAAGTTGCTTCTAATCTATCTATCATTTTTTCACCTACTCTTCTATATCGTCTTCATCAACTATATTTAAATCTTCTAAATCATCTTCCATGTAATCATCATCTGATTCATCTGTATAATCATCTTCTATCGCGTCATCTTCATCAGTTGTTTCTTCTTCTTCATCTTCACTTTCTTCTTCATCGTCTACTACATCTACTGCATCATCTTCACCATCATCAACAACTACTTTTACAACATGATTTTCTTTTAAATCCCAATTAACACTATCCATTAAAATAAATCTTTTATCTGTTGTAAGTGCTGTAAAAAAGTCTCCTATTTTTGCTTCAAATTCAGCTTCTGATAATTCAAGTAAATTACATACTTCTCTAAATAAATTTGGAGTATTATACTGTTTTTTATCTTCCTTAATAATTTCATATGCTATATCAGTATAGCTCATTAATTCTAAATCTAACTTATCTTTTTCTCTTATGCTCATATTTTTACCTCTTTCTTATTATTTGCTATATTTATATTCTTAAAATTATTATTTGTTCACTACATTTTATTTGGCATTTCAATACCAAGCAAATAAGTTCCTTTCTTAAGTATATTTCCAACCATATTTACTAAATATAATCTTGAATCTCTTTCTTCAAGGTCATCAGATAATATTTTATTCTCATTATAGAATGAACTATATGCTTTTGCAAGGTCTATTAAGTATCTTGAAATAATATATGGTTCATTTTTACTTGCTGCTTCTTTAATGGTATCACTAAAATTATATATTATTTTTGCCATTCTATACGATAAATCATCATTTATTTTATTTATATTTACATTTTCTAGTAAAATTTTACTATTTGACTTTTCTAAGACACTATTAATTCTTACAAACATGTATTGAATATATGGACATGTTTCTCCTTGAAAATTAAGCATTATATCATAATCAAATAATTCATCTTTTATTCTACTATTATATAAATCATTAAATATAACTGCGCCTACTCCAACTTTTCTTGCTATTTCATCTATATTATCCAAATTAGGATTTTTTTCTTCTATTATAGATTTTGCTCTTTTGATTGCCTCATTTAATAAATCATCTAATTTTATTATGTTACCTTTTCTTGTGGATAACTTGCCACTTGCTAATTTTACCATTCCGAATGATACATGAATTAATCCATCAACGTATTTTTCATCTAAATCAAGGTATTTTGCTACTGCAAATATTTGTTTAAAGTGCAAATCTTGTTCATAACTTGTAACATATATACATTTATCAAAATCATATGTTCTTGCTCTATAAAGTATAGCGGCTAAATCACGAGTCGCATATATTGATGAACCATTTGATTTTTGAATGATACATGGTGTATTTATTCCATCTTGCTCTAAGTCTACTACTTTAGCACCTTCTGATAAAGTTATTTTATTATTTTTTTCTAATATTTCTAATACTTCATTTGTTTTATCGCTATAAAATGCTTCTCCTTTATAACTATCAAAACTTGTTCCAAGTAAATCATATGTTTTCTTAAATTCTTCTAAACTAAGTTCTTTAAATCTGTTCCAAAGATTCATACAATATTCATCTTTTTCTTCAAGTAATTTAAAATTATTTCTGCATCTTTCTAATACTTCAGGATTTTCTTCACATAATTCATTTATTCTTATATACATTTTAGTTAATTCATCAATTGGATTTTCATCTATATTATATTCATTATGCCAAAGTTTATAAGCTTCTATTAACTTACCAAACTGTGTTCCATAATCACCTAAATGATTTATTCCAACTACATTGTATCCAAGCTCTTTATAAATTCTATATAATGATTGACCTATTACTGTTGATCTTAAATGACCAATATGAAAAGGTTTTGCAATATTTGGAGAAGAATAATCTATTAATACTGTTTTATCTTGTCCAATATTTGATGAACCAAATTTCTCTTTTTCTTCATCAAATGAATTTATTACTTCTCTTATTAAAACTTCTTTTTTGATATAAAAATTTAAATATCCACTTACTGATTCTATTTTATCTATAAAATCAGTATTATTTATTTTTTCTTTTAATTCGTCTGCAATCATCATTGGAGATTTTCTTAAAGTTTTTGCTAAACTAAAACATGGAAAAGAATAATCACCATTTGTTTCATCTTTTGTTAGCTGAATGAAAGAATATATTAAATCATCTTCCATATTCAATTCTTTACTTATTAGTTTAGATATTTCTTTTTTAAAATCAAGCATCTTTATACCTCCTTTAATATAATTTCATATTTAAAGTTACCAGAATATTCATCAGATAACCATAAGTCGTATTCAATTATAATTCTATCATCATCTATTTGTAAATGATTTGTTTTTACTTTTGTATCAATATAAAAGTTTAAGTTTTTAATAAAATACTTTGATTCTGTTTCTTTATCTAATACAAAATTAAATAACAGATTTGATTCATTATTATCTCTTTCCATAATAATATTACCATTATCGAAAGAAATATTTATATTTCCATCTATATCTTTTATTTTTAAATATTCATTTACTTTATAAACTGCTTCTAAGTTTTCTTTTTTTAATATTTCATCATTATTTTTTATCTTATAATCAATATATACTTTTTTCAAAAAAAATCACCAATCTTTTTTTCAAGTAGCATTATATCATATATATAGTAAAAATGCACTCATATTTTTTCTTTTTTTTTACATAATAATAAAGGAAATATAGGTGAAATTATATGAAATGGAAAAGAATACTGCTAAAATCGTTTGTTTTTTTTAGTTTTTTTATATGTATATTATTTACATTTATTTACTTTTATATTAGTCTTTCGCCTAAAATGGACTTAAAAAAAACTAATAATATAATTATTTATGATAAAGATGATAATGTAATTTATAAGGGAAATGGTTCAAAAGAATGGATTAGTTTAAAGCTAATTGATAAAGATTTAATTAATGCGACTATTTCTATTGAAGATAAAAGATTTTATAAACATAATGGATTTGATTATGTGAGAATATTAAAATCAATGTATAAAAATGCTAAAAATGGCTCTATTATTGAAGGAGCATCTACTATATCACAACAATATGCAAGAAATCTATATCTTAATTTTGATAGAAATTGGAATAGAAAATTTAAAGAGGCATGGCTTGCATTAAAACTTGAAATTAATTATTCAAAAGATGAAATACTTGAAGGTTATTTAAATACTATTAATTATGGTAATGGTGTTATGGGAATACAAAATGCTGCTAAATATTATTTTAATAAATCTGCGGAAGATTTATCTCTTGCTGAAAGTTCTATGCTCGCAGGTATTCCAGGTTCACCACAAGAATATTCACCTATTAATAATGAAACTAAAGCTAAGAAAAGACAAAGAGTTATACTTGATTCAATGGTTACTAACGGTTATATTACAAAGAAAGAAGCAGACGCTGCTTATAATGTTAAATTAACTTATCATGGAAAAAAGGATACATTAAATTTATCTACTTTAATGTATTATAAAGATGCTGTTATGAATGAACTTGATAAAATTGATATTATTCCAAATGATTATTTAGATACAAATGGAATAAAAATATATACTAATTTAGATGTTAATGCACAAACATATCTTGAAAATGCTGTTACTGGAAATATTAAATCTGATAGTGATATTCAAACGTCTAGTGTAATGGTTGAAAATAAAACTGGTAAGGTAATTGCGCTTGTTGGTGGTAAAAATTATGAAAAAAGTCAGTATAATAGAGCAGTTTATTCAAAAAGACAGGTTGGATCTACTATGAAACCCTTTCTTTATTATGCTGCGCTTGAAGATGGATTTACTGCCTCATCTACATTTTTATCAGAACCTACTACTTTTTCTTTAGAGAATAATAAAACTTATAGTCCTGCAAATTTTGGAAATATATATCCCTCTAAACCTATTCCCCTTTTACTTGCGATTGCTTATTCTGATAACATATACGCAGTTAAAACACATTTATTTTTAGGCGAAGATAAAATTATTGATGTTGCTAAAAAAGCAGGTATTAAAACTAAAATGGAGAAAACTGTATCACTTCCTCTTGGAACAGAAGAATTAAATATTATGGAAATGACTAATGCATATTCTACTCTTGCAAATGAAGGAGTTAGAAATAATTTATATCTTATTAGAAAAGTGGAAGATTTAAAGGGAAATTCTTTGTATAAACATAAAAGTACACCAAAGACAGTTTTTGATTATAATTATACTTTTGTACTTAGTACTCTTTTAAATAATTGTTATGATAGTACTTTAATAGATTATAATGCTCCTACATGTCTTACTATTAAACCTAAACTTACTAAAACTTATGCTATTAAAACTGGTTCTACTGATTCTGATTCATGGATTATGGGATATAATAGAGATTATACTTTAGGTGTATGGGTTGGATATGATAAAAATCAAAAGATAAAAAGTAGTGACTCAAAAATATCAAAAAATATATGGGCTGATACTATGGAAAATTATTTAAGGGATAAAAATGATTCTTGGTATGATAAGCCAGAAAATGTTGTATCAGTTTTAGTTAATCCTATTACTGGAAATCTTGCGAATAATACATCTAAAAAGAAAAAAATTGTTTACTATATTAAAGGTACACAACCTACAACTTATGATAAATAATAAAAGATAACGCGCGTGTTATCTTTTATTTTAAATTTTTAATTTCTTCAATTGATAGACCTGTTGCTTTTGATATGTCTTCAAATGACATATTCATTGATAATAAGTTTTTAGCAGTTTGTTTTATACCTTGAGATATGCCTTTATTTAATCCATGTTCTTCTGCATATTCTATTTCTGCTTGTTTCTTTTCTTCTTCTCTTTCTTTTTCATCATATAATAATGATAATGCTTCATCTTCTGATAATTTGTCTAATCTTTTATATATTTTATCCATAATTTTATCTCCTTTCGAGATTTCTTTTAATATTTCTCTATTTGATTCTTTAAACATTAAGAAGATTTTTTCTCTTCTAGTCAACTCATCATTATTATAATATTTATTTTCTATATATTCAAGGTCTATCTTATATTTTTCTAGTCCATAATCTTCTACATTTCCATCACTATCTTGAAACATATATTTTCTTATTGACTTTTTTCCTCCTTTTAATTCTTCTCCTTCTTTATAACTTGTAAAACATATTTGAACTGTATTCTTTGGATTATAATGATTTACTATTTTATGTATATATTTATTATTCTTTTTATTTGATCCTGAATAATATCTTCTATCCATTTCTAAATTTATTACATTATTTCCTATACTTATTAATAAATCTGACTTTTTATCTGTTTCAATTATATTTTCTCTTACATACTCACTATTTATTATTACTCCATTTTTTATTACTTCTTCTTTTGGTATACCAATTACTAGTTCTATTATTTCTGCAAGTACTTCTTTTTCTTCTGTTAATACTGCTTTAAATACTGCATCAAATGTTCCTGGTATTACCTCTTTTTTTCTTAGTTCTGGATTATTTGTATATCCTTTTATTGTAACCAAAGTCCCTCCTTTATTATTTTTGGTCTTTTTTATTCATTACAATATTTATTGTATTATTGTATACACTAATAAGTATATCCGAGTCTTTATATTTTTTTACTTTTTCTGGATTTATTAGATCTTGACTATCTAAAAGAATTCCTCTTTCAATTATATCTTCCTTTGGTATTCCTGTGACACCATTTATTATTTCTGCAAGCATATCTTTATCATTTTCAAATAATGTCTTTAGGTTATGTTCTAAATCTGATAAAATAGCATCTAATTTTTCATCATCTGAAACATAACCGTCTTTAATTGTAACCATAATATCCTCCTTTATATTTATGATAAGAGTTATTTAATTTTTCCTCCTTTCTATTTTCTAGAAATAACCCTTTCATATGTTATATTCTCCGTTACAATTTACTTTTCCCCTAAATATTAAAAAAAATATGATTTTTTCATCATATTTTTAGTTTTCATTATCTACTTTTATTACAAATTGATATAATCCATCAAAATCATATTCTTCTAATTTTGCTTCAAAACCTAGGTCTTTTACTTCTTCTACTACTTTTTGAATTTTACTAATTACATCATCTATATTTTTTTCTTTTTTGGATATTGATAATGTTGGAATATTTAATATTTCTTCTTCATCATTATCATTCATTACTTCTATATCTTCTTCTTTTTCTTTATATTCTTTTATTGGAGTAGAACTAACTTCAACATTTTCTTCTGGTTTTGTATCAGTAAGTTCACTTATATAATTAGGAAATTCAAATGATGGAATTTCTTTTTGTGAAAAACTTGGAATTCTAATTATTTCTTCTTCTCCATTTAATTTTCTATTAATTAAATCTTCTGTATCTCTAACATTTAATCTTTTTTCTATTATTTCATCTAATACTTCTTTTTGTTCTTCTTTATTATCTAATTTTAATAAACTTCTTGCATGTCTTTCTGATATTTTATTATTTAAAAGAGCATCTTGAACTTTTTCATCTAGATTTAAAAGTCTTAACTTATTTGATACCGTTGATTGATTTTTACCCATTCTAGATGCTAATTGATCTTGCGTTAAATATCCTCTATCAAGCAATTTTTTATATGATTTTGCTTCTTCTATTGGTGATAAATCTTTTCTTTGTATATTTTCTACAATTGCTACTTCAGCAGATTCATTATCATTTAAATCAATTATAACTGCTGGTACCTTAGTTAGTCCTGCAATATATGATGCTTTATATCTTCTTTCACCCGCTATTATTTCATATTTATCGCCAATTTTTCTTAAAACTAGAGGTTGTATTATTCCATGTTGTCTTATTGATTCAGCAAGTTCATTTAATCCTTGTTCGTCAAATGAAAGTCTTGGTTGAAATCTATTTGGAATAATATCATCTAATGATACTTCAATTATTTCTCTTTCCCTTTCGTTCATAACTGCTCCCTACCTTTTATTCTTACTTATTATTGTACAATAAAAATCCATATTTTACAATTGCTTTTTAGAAAAAAGTGATAAAATAAAGGCAAGAATTTATTTTAAATCTTGAATAAATTTTAGTGCACTTTTATCTAGATTTTCAAGTGTTGTGTTAATTATTATATAATCATATTTATAATTTTCTACATTTGCATCTGATGAGTTAGTATCTATTATTTTAAGTCCTTCTCTTTTTATTAGTAATGTTTTGGCAGAAAAATTATCTACTACTCTTTGTATTTCTTCTGGTTCTCTTATATGAATAAACATTATTTCATCATCTGAAGAATTAAATTTATTAATAGCTTCTTTTATTGAAACAAAAGACATATCATTATAATTTGTTGTTAATTTTTTTAAATCACTTAAAAATTTACGGTCTTTATCAGTTTTTGTACCTGTCCAGCCTATTAATTTTGCTATTTCCTTTACTTTATCTACTGATGAAAAATTATATACTTTAGCATATTTAGAAACATATTCTACAAATGTATCTTTCCCACTTCCTCCTGTACCATTTATAACTATTATATTCTTATCCATATCAATACTCCCTTTACTATAATAATTATAACAAAAAAATCCGCATTATAGTGGATTTTTTTTGATTTTATCAAATACCCTTGGATATTTAATATTTGTCTTACTTAATTTTCTTATCTTTATTAAATTTCTAACAGATCCTTCTTTAGGTAAAAGAAATGATATTATTTCTTCTTTTTGTGCACCTAATTTTTTTATACCAGATTCTGCTTCTTCTATTTCGCCTTCTATATTTGCTTTCATAGGAATAAAATAACCATTTTCTTTTACAAGAGGTATGCATAGTTCATCTAATAAATTTAGTCTAGAAACTGCTCTTGAAGTAACTAAATCAAATTTTTCTCTATTTTCTTTAGCAAAATCTTCTATTCTAGAGTGTACAGTAGTAATATTTTTTAGCTCTAACTCTTTGATAACCTCATTTAAAAATGTAATTCTTTTATTTAATGCATCTACAAGTGTAATATCAATATCATCAAATACTATCTTTAGAACTATTCCAGGAAATCCTGCGCCTGTTCCTGCATCACAAACCTTAATTTTCTTATTTAAATCATATGCTTTTATTAATGTTAAACTATCATAAAAATGCTTTAAATAAACTTCATCTTTATCCGTTATTCTAGTTAGATTTATTTTATTATTCCACTCTATTAGTAAATCATAATATTTATCTAATTTGTTTAATTTTTCTTCTGTTATATCTATTCCAAGATTTTTTAGTGCTAAAACTAATTCATTCTTATTCATTAAAATACCTCTTCATATAAACAGATAAAATAGATACATCTGATGGATTTACTCCACTTATTCTAAGTGCTTGACCAAAACTTTCTGGTCTTACTTCTTTTAATTTTATTCTTGCTTCACTAGCTAAATTAGGAACTTTATCATAATCAATATCTTTAGGAATTTTTTTGTTCTCTAACTTTTTCATTTTTTCTGCTTCTTTTCTTGTTTTTCTAATATATCCTTCATATTTAATCATGATTTCTGCTTGTTCTAATTCTAGTTCATCATATTCTTTACTTAATTTATCTTTTACATCATTAATTGATACTTCTGTTCTTTTTAAATAATCATATGCAGTAATATTTTTTTCATCTTTTATTTTTATATTCTTTAATTCTTCTATTATTAAATCTATATTCTTTTCTTTTTCTTTTAATCTATTATATTGTTCATCACTAATTAAACCTACTTCATAACCATGAGTTCTAAGTCTAATATCAGCATTATCATGTCTTAGTAATAAACGATATTCTGCTCTTGAAGTAAGCAATCTATATGGATCTTTTACACCTTTTGTTACTAGATCATCTATAAGTACACCAATATATGATTCATCTCTTCCTAAGATTAATGGATCTTTTCCTTCTAGTTTTAACCCTGCATTTATTCCTGCGATTAATCCTTGTCCTGCGGCTTCTTCATAACCACTTGTACCATTTATTTGACCTGCGGTAAATAATCCATCTATTATTTTAGTTTCTAGACTTGGTTTTAAATCTCTTGAATCTATCGCATCATATTCTATTGCATATGCATATCTAAGTATTTTAGCATGTTCAAGTCCTGGTAAACTATGTACCATTTCTTCTTGTACATCATATGGCATACTTGTTGAAAAACCTTGAAGGTATATATCATCATAATATTTACTTTCTGGCTCTAAGAATAATTGGTGTCTTTCTTTATCTGCAAATCTTACTACTTTATCTTCTATTGATGGACAATATCTAGGTCCAGTTCCTAATTTTTCATAAAAACCACCATACATACTAGATTTACCTAAATTATCTCTAATAATTTTATGAGTTTCTTCTGTTGTATAAGTTAAATAACATGGTTCTTGGTTTTCCACAGTATAATAAGGTTTATTATCAAATGAAAATGTATATAGTTTATCATCACCATCTTCTCTTTTAGTCTTTGAAAAATCAATTGTACTTCTATCAATTCTAGGTGGAGTTCCTGTTTTAAGTCTAAGTAATTTAAATCCTAATTTTTCTAGATTTTCACTTAAGTATAAAGAAGGTCTTGTTCCTTTTGGTCCTGAAACTGTTCTTTTATCACCAACTAATATATTTGCTTTCATATAAGTTCCAGTTGTAAGAATTACAGCATCACACATAATTTCTTTTCCTGTGGATAATTTAACACCCTTTATTTTATTATTTTCTACTATTAAATCTTCTACTATTTCCTCAATTATATCTATATTTTCGTGTTCTTCTAATATTCTTAACATTTCTTTTGGATAAGTAATTTTGTCACCTTGCGCTCTAAGAGATCTAACAGCAGGTCCTTTACTACTATTTAAAAGTTTCATTTGAAGTAATGTTTTATCTGCAACCTTACCCATATATCCACCAAGTGCGTCTATTTCTCTTACAACTATTCCTTTTGCAGAACCTCCTATTGATGGATTACATGGCATCATCGCAATTGTATCTTTTGAACCTGTAACAAGTAATGTTTTGTGGCCTTTATTGGCAGATGCAAGTGTAGCTTCACATCCAGCATGTCCTCCACCAACTACAATTATTTCATATTTCATTTTTATCAACCTTCTTTTTTTGCACTTGTATTATACTACAAGATTTATTTTTACACAATAAAAGAAAAACTACTTTTAGTAGTTTTAATAAAGAAATTATTTATTAATAATGTTTTTTCATTTTTATTTTATTACTTTAATCTTTTAGCCTTTCTGCAACAAAGTCAATAGATTTAGCATAATCAATGATTTTATCAGTTAATTTTTCACCATTACATGCATACAAGTCATATTCAAAAACAATAGGACCATCATATTTATTTATCTTTAAAAGAGTGATAGTCTTTATAATATCATTCCAATAAGTATCATCCTTATAAATTGGTTTATGGTCAAACCCATTACTATAAACATTATTATGTGTATGAATATGAACATTAGTAATTAATTCTATCATTTCTTTATCAACATTGATGGCATTATCATAATCAGCATATACATGACCAACATCGTATGTACAATATATATTTTCATTATTCATTACAATTGGTTTTATATCATTCAAATTTAATCTATCAAAACCAAAGTCATCATTTAAATTTTCTAAACTAATAACACATTTATTATTATCAATTCTGTCTTCTAATTCTTCTAAATAATCAATAGTTTTTCTAATACTATCTTCCTTATTATCACTATTAATAGAATGTAAAACAACGTTAATTTTATAACCTAACATATCGCTTAAAGGATACAACATTTCAAAAAATTCAACTTGTTTATCTATATTAAGACTTGAATTACCATGTACTTGAAAATGTAAATTATTCTTACAACAAAGAAAAGCTAAATCACAAAGGTATTTTACTTGACTTTCATCATCAAAATTAATACTAATTTCATAGCCATCTACATATTTTGAATTATCGCTTACAAGATTTATTAATTGATTAGGATTTAAATCCGTAAATTTTTTATTAATTGACATTATTGTTTTCATCATTATCTCCTACAACTTTTTATAATTTTATCATAATTAATTTCAAAAATATTATAGCATTAATAATAATAGTTTGACTTAATAAATTAGTAAAATTTCATTATTTACATAAGATATACGAAGATAATTATAAAATTAATACCATGTAATTAAATATATTTCTTATACAGTTTTAAAATTTATGAACACTTCTATTTTCTAATTTTAATGAATGTTCATCAGATTGTACCATATGTATTACATCTATTTCTGGAGTATATATTTTATTTAATATTCCATTTATTTTACCTGCTTCCGATGTAGCAGATATTTTAGTAACACCATTAGATACTAATACTGATGTATCTTCTTCATTATATACACCATATGCATTTGGTTGTAATAATTTAGCATAAGGTCCTGCTAAACCACGATGTCCTTTTAATATATCTTGAGCAAATGTTGGCATTAATCCACCATGATTGTGTCCACATAATATTAAATTCATATTTCTAATGACATCTGATGATTTATCGATTTTTCCATTTTGAATTAAAGAATTAGGTGAATGAAGTAATAATATATTGAATTTATTTTCATCAATTTTCTCTTTTACATTTTCTAAAAGTTTTTTATATTGTTCTAAATCTTCTCTTTTTTCATAATATGAAAATGGTACATTTACTGCACTTACCGATAAATCATCAGCTAAATTTATTTTTGAAAAATCAGAAATCATAGGAATACAATTTGTGTTTTTTGCAACATCAAAGAAAAAATCTATATAACCTTTTGATTCTACTTCTTCTTTTTTTCCTGTTGAATAAGATAATTCACACATTTCGTGATTACCTACAGATAAGAATGTTTGTGATATATTTCCTACTTTCTTTAATAATTCCATAATTTCTTTATTATGTTGATTATCAATACTATCTAATGTATCTCCTGGAACATAGATATAACTTGCTTTGATTTCTTCTAATAATTTTACAATATTATTTAAAGCAACTACATTACTATGTATATCACTCATATTAACAACAGTTCTATCTTTATTAAATTTTGGATCTTTTAATATATATTCATTAACTTTTATATTTGACATATTACTTTTCCCCCTTAAAAATCGGCATTATAATAGCAGATAACTGCTAATTTGTCAAATTTTTAAAGGTTTCTAAAAGATATTTATTATATTAGCAAATTCCTTTTCATCAAGTGATGATGAACCTACTAATATTGCGCTTATTTCATCATTATTAACTATATCAATTACATTATTTGAATTAATACTTCCTCCATAACCTAATGTTAGATTATTAAATTTTTCACCATATTTTTCACAAATTATATTTTGTATTAATTTTATTTTATCTATTATTTCATTTTTATCTAATGCATTACCTGTGCCTATTGAAAATGCTGGTTCATAGATAAATATTATATTATTTATGCTTTCTTTCTTAATATCCTTTAATATCATATTTATTTCATCTTCTAATGACTCACCTGATCCAATGCACACAACCGGTTTTATATTATATTTTAATGCTAATATAAGTTTTTTATTTATTTCTTCTTCTGTTTCGTTAAAATATAATTTTCTTTCATAGTGACCAAGTAATACATAATTTGTTTTTATAGATTTTAACATTTTTACTGATATTTCACCTGTATATGGTCCTTCTTCTTTACTATACATATTTTGAGCACCAACATAAATATTAGTATTATTTAATATATTTGATGCATAAGGAATATCCACATATGGAACACATAATACAATTTCATTACTACTTTTTATATCTTCTTTTAAATTTTCAATATATAAAACTACTTCATTTGGAAGTAAATTCATTTTAAAGTTTCCAATTATTACCTTTTTATTCATAATTACCTCTTTAATTTATTACTGCATCTATTATAGATTCTTTAATCTTTTCATTATAAATAATATCGTAAAGTGTATTTATTATTTTAGTGTTAATATTATACTTTTGTGATATATCATGCGCTATTTTTAAAGCATCAAGTCCTTCAATAACCATGCCTATTTCTTCTTTTATTTCAGCTATTGTTTTATCTTGCGATAAAAGAATTCCACATCTATTATTTCTACTTTCATTACTCAAACACGTTGTTAATAAATCACCAAGACTTGATAAACCATAAAATGTTTCTTCTTTAGCATCTAATTTTAGTCCTATTTCTTTGATTTCTTCTAATCCTTTTGTAATAAGAATAGCGTTCATATTATTTCCTAAATTAAGACCATTAACTAATCCTGATGCGATTGATATAATATTTTTTAATGTTCCACCTAATTCTGTTCCAATTACATCATCACTTAATTCTATTTTAAATTTATCTATTTCAAAATTATTTTTTATTTCGTTGTTATAATCATTATTATTAGATGCGAATATAACCTTTAATCCCATATCATTTATTACTTCTTTTGCTATACTTGGTCCAGAGATTATTCCTACATATTTTAAATCTAACTCTTCTTTTACAATATCTGTTAAAAATTTATTAGTTCCTATTTCCATACCCTTTGATGCAATTATTATTTTTTGATTTGTAACATATTTTTTTATATTTTGACATGTATTTCTAATTACATTTGATGGAGTTACTAAAATCAAATATTCTGAACCATCTATTACATCTTCATAATTTGTATAACACACTATTCTTTCATCTAGTTTTGAATTATCAATAAACATACATCTATGTTCATTATTTATTACATCTGCTTCTTCCTTTTTAAAAGACCATATTTTTACATTATGATTTTTTATTAATACGGTTGCGAGTGCACATCCAAAGCTACCACTGCCTATTATTCCTATATTCTTCATTATTTCCTACTTTCCTAAACAAAAGTTACTAAATAATGTATCTATTAATTTATCATCATAACTCTCGCCTATTATTTCTCCAAGTATTTCACAAATTTCTTTTATATCTATTTCAAGTAAATCAATTGGTACATCATTATTTAAAGCATCTTCTAAATTTTTTGATATTTCTACTGCTTTCTTTACAAGTGATATTTGTCTTGAATTTGATAAATAAGTAAAATCTCCTAAATTAATTTCTTCTAAGTTAAACATATCATTTATTTCATTTTTTAAGTTTTCAATACCACTATCTTTTAATGCAGAAACTTTTACTATTCTTTCATTTTTTAAATTACTAATATCTAAATTATTTTCTAAATCTATTTTATTTATTACTATTATTCTCTTTTTTTCTTTTGTATATTCAAGTAATTTTTTATCTTCATCAGTTAATTTTTCATTATTATTAAATACAAGTATTATTAAATCTGCATCATTTACTAAACTTAATGATTTTTCTACACCTATTTTTTCTACTATATCTTCTGTTTCTCTTACACCTGCGGTATCTATTATATTAAGTAAAATTCCATTTACTCTTATCTGACCTTCTACTATATCTCTTGTTGTACCAGCAACGCTAGTTACTATTGCTTTATCTTCTTCTATAAGTTTATTTAATATTGAACTTTTACCAACATTTGGTCTACCTAAAATCAGTGTATTTATTCCATCTTTTATAAGTTTACCATTTTCTGATTCATTTAATAGTTTTGTTAATTCTTTATTTATATATTTAGACATTTCCTCTATTTTTTCTTTTGTTACAATTTCAATATCTTCATATTCTGGATAATCTATATTAACTTCAATATTTGCATTTACTTTTACTAAATTGTCTATTATATTTTTTACTAGTTTTGATACTTTTCCTTCCATTCCACTTATTGCTAGTTTTCTAGATGTTTCTGTTTTTGATTCTATTAAATCCATTATACTTTCTGCTTCTACTAAATCAATTCTTCCATTTAAAAAGGCTCTTTTTGTAAATTCTCCTGGTTCTGCGAGTCTTGCACCTTCTAAAAGTAATATTTCTAGTACTTTATTTGTTACAGCAACACCACCATGTGAATTTATTTCAACTATATCCTCTTTTGTAAATGTTTTTGGTGATTTCATTATACTTACCATTACTTCATCTATTATTTCACCATTATAAACTATGTGTCCATAATTTATAGTATGGGATTCTTTTTTAGTTAAATCTTTATCAAATATCTTGTTAACAATATCTATTGCTTCATCTCCACTAACTCTTATTATTGAAATTGCTCCTACACCTAACGCTGTTGATATTGCACATATTGTATCGTTCATAAAAAATCACTTCCTTTTTTTATTATAACATAATAAAAACTTCAAATACGAAGTTTTCATTAAAAGTATTCTGGATATACAGATTTATGACATAATGTCATTGCTTTTTTTGCATCTCTAACAACTTTTACATCTTTATCACAATATTCACTAAGCCTTTGTCTTAACATTTCTAAAAATGGTATTATCGATTCTCCATTTTCTGCTTCTTTGTATAACTCACTTAGCTCTTTTGATGTAAACACAAATTTATAAAATCTGTCTTTTACTAAAAATTCTAATAAGCTATAATTAAATAATTTAATATTACCTCTATATAATTTTTTACTATCTTTATCAACAAATTCATAATCACAAGTATCAATTATATGAAATACTCCATTTTTATATAAAATATTAAATAATATGTCATAAGTTAATATTCCTTTGTCAGACAATTTATGTGTATCTTTTTCTACTACCTCTGAACCACCTATTAATTTATCAAATCTTATAGTATCTCTTGGAACTTCAATAAGATTTTTACCACTTGAATATCTTGTTATATATCCCATTATTTCATTATTTATATACAATATTTTATATGGAAATAGATACGTTTTATTTTTTATATCTTTAAACATTAATATTTGTTCTTCGTTTAAACTTACATATGGTCCATCTAAATATTTCATAGTTTCTTTATTATTTAGTCTTTTACACGTACCCTCAGATGATCCTCCTAAATATTCTAATTTATTCCATAATTTATTAAATTCTTCTTTAGTAAAATAAATGTTATCCATAAATACTTCCCCCTTTTGAGCGAATATATTAACATTTTTAATATACATTGTCAAAAAAAAGAAACCTATTTAGATGGTTTAATAACAACACATCTATTAGGTTCTTCTCCTTCACTTTCAGTTTTTACACCCCTATAGTTACTTAAAACGTCATGAACTAAATGTCTTTCGTATGAATTCATTGAATCCATTTTAATTTCTATTCCTGTTTGAACTACTTCTTTAGCAAGTTTTTTTGCCATATATTCAATGTTTTTTTGTTTCTTTTCTTTATAGTTTGATGCATCTAATAAAATATTTACATGAATGCCAGTTTTAGCATATATTGATTGATGAAGTATATTTTGAATTGACATTAATGTTCTTCCATTTTTACCTATCAATATTGGATTATTATCTGAGTATAATTTAATTAGTATATTATTCTCTCCTCTTTTTGTTTCAAGTTTAACATCTAATCCCATAGCATTTATTAAATCTGTAACAAATTTCTTTGAATATTCTAAAACATCAGTTTTAAGAATTGCTTTCATTGTTACTTTTTTCTTTTTTAATAATCCTACTGTTTCTTCTTTTGTTACATATAAGATTTCATCTTCTTTAACACCTAATTCGTTAAGCATTTTAAGTATTAATTCTTCTTCATTTTTTCCTTCATATAAATATTCTTTCATATTACTTTACCTCTTTCTTTTTACTTGTTTTAATAACTATTAAGTTTTGAACAATAGTAAATAATGTTGATGCAATCCAATATAATGATAATGCTACTGAGAAATTAAGTGACATTATTACAATCATTACAAGCATGAAATTCATCATTGTATTTGGATTAATATCATTTGTTTGAGGTGTTGGAGCTGTTGTATTTAATTTTTGAGAAATAAATGTTGTAGCACCAATTAATATAACTATAATTGCATATTCAATATGACCGGATGTAATTGCTTTGAATGGTGTTGTTCCAAGTATAAGACCAAATAAGTTTTCTTCAAATATTACTGGTACTCTATTTATTGCTTCTAAGAAACCAAATAATAATGGTATTTGAATAAATGCAAATAAACAACTTGAGAATGGATTTATATCATATTTCTTATATAATGCCATTGTTTCCATTGATTTTTTAGTCATTGAATCTTGATCTGTTTTATTTTCATATTTTTTATTTATTCTATCCATTTCTGGTTGCATCTTTTTCATATTTTCAGATTGCATAGCAGTTTTTTTAGTAAATGGCGCAAGTATTAATCTTATTATTATAGATAAAATTATAAGTGCAATACCATAACTTTTTACTAAACTACCAATTTTTAATGTTAACCAAGCAAGTGGTTTAACTACTAAAGTTTCCCATAAGTTATTATAATTTGCATCACTTGGTTTAAATTTATCACAATCTGGTAACTTAGATATATCAATTTGTTTTTTATATTTATTATATTCTTTTACTAAACCTTTATTTGTTGGTTTACATAATATGTTTTCATTTAAAGTTATTTTAACTTTCTCATCTTCATAAGTTACAACCTTTTTAGTTTTTGGATCTTTTAGTGTTGTTGTACAACCAGTTATTATAAATATTGATAGTACTACAACTAATATTCTCATTATCTTGTTTTTTTTCATAAGTTTCTCCTAATCTGTTACTTTCTTTAATAGATTCATTAAATTTTTCTTAATTTCACTATATTTTATTTCATTAATTTCTTTCTTTATTATTATAACATAATCAGTATTAGAATTAAATACTAAATTGCTTTTATCTATAACATCTTTTACTTGTCTTTTTACTTTGTTTCTAGTTACAGCATTACCTATTTTTTTAGATACACATACTGCAAATCTATATTTTCCTACATTATTTTCATTATAGTAAACATTAAAATATCTATTTCTATAACATTTTTTTGAATCTAATACTTTACTTATATCAAAATTTTTCTTTATTATATTAGTTTTTTTCATTTTTTCACCTACTTACAAAAAAAACCACTAATAAAAAGTGGAATTATTTAGATAAAGTTTTGCGTCCTTTTTTTCTTCTATTATTTAATACCTTACCTTTTACTCTAGAAAAAAATCCATGTTTTTTTGCTTTTTTTCTATTATTAGGTTGAAAAGTTCTTTTCATTTTTGCACCTCCAAGTTCATAAAACATTACAATTATATACATTTTTTCTTATAAAGTCAAACATTTTATTAAATATTTTTTTATTTTTCTTGATTGTTCCTATATTTTTTTACATTTAATTCTTCTCTTGGTAAAATTTCCTCACCTATTATTTCACTCAATATTTTATTGCATACACTTTCAAAATACACAATATGACTTTTACTTAATCCTATTTTACATATATTAGAAAATTCATAAAATTCTTCTTTGCTTTCTAATTTTCTATATTTTTCAAAACTTAAATCCTCTTGTTTACTTAAATTTCCTCTAACATCATAATAAAAATCATTTATTTTAACTACCGCATGAATATCTTTTTCGTTGCAAGTGGTATATATTCTAGCAGCATCTTTATATATTTTCTTTAACATATACGCAAAATAGTAACAGCCACCTTCTAGAAAATCTCTTTCAACACAATTTGAATAACAACTATATTTTTTCCTTATATTAAAGATTATTTCTTCTACTTCATCTTTTTCTATATCTTCTAATTCAATATATTTTTTCATTTCTTTTAAAATGGTACTAATTTCTAAATCTTTGCTTGAAGATTCATAGTTTGCTTGATGAATTTCTATAAGTCTTTTTTTTAATTCATTATATTTATCTTTTTCCTTAACCCTCATATGTACCTCTCAATAAAACTATTATAATAAAAATATTTAATTTTTTCAATTTTTGTAATATAATTTATATTGATATAGATTAATGGAGGTATAGAATATGATAAAACTTAAAACTGATTCTAGAAAGGTTAAACCTGGTGATACATTTATTGCGATTAAAAATGTAAATACTGATGGACATGATTTTATTGAAAGCGCTATTAAAAATGGAGCAACTAAAATTATATGCGAAAAGGGTAGTTATAGTGTTGAAACCATTGTTGTACCAAATACAAAAGAATATTTAAACAATTATCTTTATGAAAATTATTATCCTAAAATTAAAGATATGAAATTAATTGGAGTAACTGGTACTAATGGTAAAACTACGATTTGTTACTTAGTATATCAATTATTAACATTACTTGGTAAGAAATGTGCATATATTGGTACTATTGGTTTTTATTATGGAAATACAAAAAGATTATTAAATAATACAACTCCTGACACTGATTTACTTTATGATATGCTTCTAGAAGCAAAAGAATATGGTTGTGAATATGTTGTTATGGAAGTAAGTAGTCATGCACTTGATAAAAATAGAGTATTTGGTCTTGAATTTGATGAAGTAGCATTTACAAATCTTACACAAGATCACTTAGATTATCATAAAACTTTAGAAAACTATGCAAACGCTAAAAGAAAGTTATTTGAAAAAACTAGGGGAGAGAAGGTCGCTATTATAAATAAGGATGACCCTCATCATGAAAAGTTCATGTTAAATGAAAACAAAAATATAACTATTGGTAAAAATGATGCCGATGTTTTAATAAAAAATTATTCTTTATCGCATCTGCACACAAAAATACAATTTAGTTATGAAGATAAAATATATGATACACAAATAAATATGGTAGGTAGTTATAATGTGTATAATTATTTAACTGCACTTATGCTTGTACATAAATTAGGATTTAGCATTGATAGTATTATTAATATTACTAAAGATTTAATGGCTCCTGCTGGACGTATGGAAATGATCAAATATAATACAAATAGTGTATTTGTTGATTATGCTCATACACCTGATGCAGTGATAAATGTTTTAAAAAGTGCTAATGAATATAAAAAAGGAAGAATTATAACTATTATTGGTTGTGGTGGAGATAGAGATAGAACAAAAAGACCAATTATGGGAAGAGCAGCTGAAGAAAATTCTGATTATGTAATATTTACTGATGATAATCCAAGAACTGAAGATGAAAAACAAATTATGAATGACATAGTTACCGGTCTAAATAAAGATAATCATGAAATAATTTTTGATAGAAAATATGCAATCATAAAAGGAATGAGCATGTTAAAATATAATGACATATTAATGATACTTGGAAAGGGTCATGAAGACTATCAAATAATTGGTACTGAAAAGCATCATTTTAGTGATCAAGAAATAGTTAGAGATTTTATAAAGGAGAATAATAATGCTTAATCTTGACAATATTAGTAAATTTATCGCGTTTACAATTGATTTATTTAATGATGAATTTAGTTCATATATAGATTATGTTGATTCATTTTATTATTTTTCTCATGGTGGTTGCTACGAACTTGCTAAAATAATAAAACATTATTTTCCTGATGCACAGTTTGTTATGAAAAATGATGGAAAACATTGTGGTGTATTATATGAAGGGAAAATTTATGATGTATTTGATGGTTTATCTAAAGAACAATTAGAAAAAAAAGGTATTCATGAAGATGAATATATAAAAGATATAAATGATTTTAAAGTACTTACAAAAGAAGAAATGGAAGAAAGTATGAAAATTATTCCATTTGGTACAGGAAAAGATATTATAATTGAAGGTAAACCTGTTGATGAAAAACTCATTGATGAAATTTCTAAATGTTCAGGTGTTATTGCTGGAAAGAGGTAATTTATGAAAGATATATTAGTAAAAGATATTATAAGAGAATGTAATGCAGATCTTATAGTAGGTGATGAAAACTTAAAAATAGAGAATTTTTCTAAAGATACTAGAGAAATTAATGAAAATGATTGCTACATAGGAATTAAAGGTGAAACTTTTGATGGTAATTTATTTTATGAAGATGCTTTTAAAAAGGGTGCGAGTGCTTGCATACTAGAAAAAGAGTCTGTTAAAAATATTGATTTTAGAAATTACAATAATAAAACAATTATTCTTGTGGATAATTCTATTAAAGCTCTTCAGAGATTAGCAGCGTATAAAAGATCATTATATGATATACCCGTTATTGCAGTTACAGGTAGTGTAGGGAAAACAAGTACTAAAGAAATAATATCAAGTGTATTAAGTACTAAATATAACGTTTTAAAAACAGAAGGAAACTATAATAATCATATAGGTCTTCCTTTAACTATATTAAAACTAAAAGACCATAACGCTATGGTTCTTGAAATGGGTATGAATCATTTAAATGAAATAACTTTATTAAGTAAAATAGCTAAACCAACTATCGCTGTTATTACTAATATAGGTACTGCTCATATTGGAAATCTTGGTTCTAGAGAAAATATATTAAAGGCTAAACTTGAAATTATCGATGGACTTAAAGAAAATGGTACTCTAATTATAAATAATGATAATGATATGCTTCATAATAATTTAGATAAAATTAATGTTAATATAAAAACGATTGGTATAAATAATAAAAGTGACTATATGGCAACAAATATAGTTGATGAAATCTTTAGTAGTAAATTTAAAATAAAAGATACTGATTTTGAGGTTAATGCACCTGGTGAAGCATTTATTTATAATAGCTTAGTTGCATATGCTGTAGGAAAAGAACTTAATATAAGTGATGAGAATATTAAAAAGGGTATAGAAACCTTCAAATTACCTAGTAATAGACTTGAAAAAATAGTAAATAAAACTGGTACTACAATAATTAATGATACTTATAACTGCAGTTACGATTCATTAATTAATTCTATAGATATGATTTCTAAATCCAATTATAATAGAAAACTATTAATGATAGGTGATATTTTAGAACTTGGTGATTATTCAGAAGATATACACAGGAAAATAGGCAGTTATATATTAAATAAGGATGTTGATGGTGTAATATTAGTAGGTAATGAAGTAAAATTTATAAAAGACGAACTTATTAAAAATAACTTCAATAAAGATATAAATATATTTAATAATGAAAGTGATTCACATGAATTTCTTAAAAATTACCTAAAAAATGATGATATTATCCTTTTAAAAGGCTCAAATGGTATGAAATTATTTAATACTGCTGAATACTTAAAACAGATTTAAACATCTGTTTTTTTTATATTTTGACATTTTTTTTACTTTTTAACAATTTTTTGTGGAAAAATATTTAATTTTTCTTTATAATATATAGTCAAATAAAGTTATCAACATTTTCAACAATAATGTGGAAAAATCATAACTGTTTAAAAAGTAACTGTTAATTGTAAATTTGTGGAAAATGTGGAAAAGTATTGTAATCCTTTATTTTATATAGAGTAGTTTCCACAATTTATGTTGATAAGTGTTGTTTACTAATTTTTAACCTTGAAAATGAAGAAAAAAGAGTTATAATAAGTTTATAACTTTACTATCTAATCAGGGGGAGGTGATAGTTTATGAACATTGATAATATATGGAATAAATTTCTTAGTACAATAAAAACCAAATTATCTTCTTTATCTTATGATACATGGTTTAGCACTTCAAAACTTGTTGAATTAAATGAAGAACACGCTGTAATCATTGTTCCAACTATCGCTCATAAAAAACATTTATCTGAATCATACATTGATATAATCAGTGATATTTTCAACAGTATAACAGGAACTAACTTTAATTTTGAGTTCGTTCTTGAAAATGAATACAATAATAAAAAGATTACTGTAAAAAAAGAGGAAGAAGAAGAACTTGGTGTACCTTATAATAGTTCAGAAAAGGCAAATTTAAATCCTGATTATGTTTTTGAAAATTTTATAGTAGGTGAGAGTAATAGATTTGCACAGGCAACAGCACTTGCTGTAGCTGAAAATCCTGGTAAAATGTATAATCCTTTGTTTATATATGGTAATAGTGGTCTTGGTAAGACACATTTAATGCAGGCAATAGGTAATTATATTGTAAAAAATACAAATAAAAGGGTATTATATGTTACTAGTGATCAATTTATTAATGATTTTTTAGGATTAAATAAGAAAGATAAAGACGGAACTAATTTTGATTATGTAGATTTATTTAAAGATAAATACAGAAATATTGATGTACTTATAATTGATGATATACAATTTTTAGGAAATGCTCCTAAAACGCAAAATGAGTTTTTCCATACATTCAATACATTGTATGATGATAAAAAGCAAATTATTATATCATCAGATAGTTCTCCAGATGATTTAAAACATTTAGAGGATAGGCTAAGAACAAGATTTAACTGGGGATTAAAAGTAAATATTTTTCCACCGGATAATGATTTAAGAAGAGAAATATTAAGAAAAAAGATGGCAAACATGGATTTTTCAAGGCATATAAGTGATGATGCAATTGATTATATAGCAAATATGTGTCCATCAGATGTAAGAAGTTTAGAAGGTGCTTTAACAAGAGTTTGTGCTTATTCTACAATATTTTTTCAAGAAGAAATAACACTTGATTTAACTATTGAAGCATTAAAAGGTACTATAACACCTATGACTAACTTTAAAAATGATATACAAAAAATACAAAGAGTGGTTGCAGAACACTATAATGTATCAGTCGAAGACCTAAAATCAAAGAAAAGAGTCGCAACTATTGCTTTTCCAAGGCAAATAGCAATTTATTTGTCGAGACAACTAACAGATGAATCATTTCCTAAAATTGGTATAGAATTTGGAGGAAGAGATCATTCAACAGTTATGCATTCATGTGATAAGATTGAAAAAGAAAGAAAAGAGAACAAACAACTAGATAATATTATTAATGAAATTATTTCAAAATTAGAATAATACACAAGAAAATATAAAAATGCACATATTTTATCAACAGTTATACACAGGATAAAAATGTATAAACCTTTATAAAATAAATAAATATAAAGTTTTCAACTTTTTCAACAGTAATAATAAAAATAACATATTTAAATAATAAATAATATGATATAATCAGTTTAGGAGGGTTAATATGAAATTTAGTATTAAAAAAGAAATATTATTAGAAAATTTAAATAACGTATCAAAAGCAGTATCTACTAAAAATGTAATACCTGTACTTGGAGGAATTAAATTTAATTTAACAAATGAAGGATTATTTTTAACAGCTACTAATAATGATATAGATATAGAATGTTTTATTGATAAGAAATATATAGATAATATAGTTTCCACAGGAACAATTATTATTCAAGGTAAATATTTACTTGAAATAATTAGAAAATTACCTGATGGTCTTATTAATATAGAAATAATAGATGGATTAAAGATATTAATTTATACACAAAATTCTAACTTTAACTTAAATGGTATTGATTCAAGTGAATTTCCAAATATAAGTTTAGATATATCAACAAATCCTATTATATTAAGTAAAAAAGTTATTAAAAATATAGTAAATCAAACATTATTTGCAACTTCAATGCAAGAATCAAGACCAATACTTACAGGTATCAACTTAAAAATAGAAGGAAATAAGATGGAATGCATCGCAACTGATTCTTATAGATTAGCTAAAAAAATAGTTGAATTAGATAGTACTGTGGAAAACTTAATTAATATAGTTATACCTGGTAAAAATATTGGAGAACTTGCTAAAATATTAAATGATAATGACGAAAATGTAGAAATTCATATTTTCTCTAATAAAATTTTATTTAAGTTTGATAATATTTTATTCCAATCTAGACTTTTAAATGGTACATTCCCAGATACATCTAGATTAATTCCAGATACTTTTGAACTTGAAATTAAAACAGACTTAGATGAGTTATATAGTGTAATCGATAGAGCAGCGCTTTTAACAAGTGAAAAGGAAAAGAATGTAATAAAGTTCGAAACTAATGAAAATGAGGCTATAGTAAGCTCAAATACACCTGAAATAGGACGTGTTGAAGAAAGACTTGCTATAACTAAAAATAATGATAAAGAAATAAAGATTGCATTTTCTTCTAAGTTTATGATGGAAGCATTAAAAACAATAAATAGTAAGGATATCAGAATATTATTAAATTCTGATATAAAACCAATAATTCTTAAAACTGATGAAGATGAAAACTTAATTCAATTATTATTACCAATAAAAACATACTAAAAAAGAAAGAAATTTCTTTTTTTTTGCTTATTTCGACAAGATTTTTAAGAAAAGTTGCTATTAATAGAAGAAATTATTTTCGAAAAAGGAAGGAAAATAATAAATTTAGGGGGATAATTATGAAAAATTATGAAATTAATAGCAGAACACTAGCAATAGTACCAGTAGGTGAAAATCTTACAAATGTATTAGAAGAAGACAATGAATTTATGATAAATATGAATTCTATGAAAATAATTGAAAAAAGTTGTGAATTTTTTGGAAGTTCTTATATGGGAAGAAGAACAGGAACAAAGGTTTTAACAGGTATTAGTCATAAATCACCAATTATAATTGAGGAAAGTACAAATATGATTTATTTTCCAACTACGTCACCAAGATTAATTGGGTGTATTTGGATAGCATTAGATAAGATAAAAGAATACAAAGAAGTTAATGGAAAAATATTAGTTTTTTTCAAAAATGGAAGGAAGATTTTCATAAATATTTCGTATGGATCTTTTGATAATCAATACCTTCGTGCGACTAAACTTGAGTATATTTTAAGAAGCAGAAAAAAGTTAGAAAATTAGTCTGTTTTTTTCCTAAAAATCCTATAAAAAATACCTTTTTTGTGGTATAATTAATATGTATGTATAGGAGCATTATTTATGAGTCAAAATGAAGTAAAGGGCATAAAAATAGGTTTAAAATGTTTTTAAAGAAAATTTCTTTAGTAAATTTCAGAAATTATTCACAAATTAGTATAGATTTTGACAAAAAGATAAATATTTTTATTGGAAATAATGCTCAAGGTAAAACAAATATCCTAGAAAGTATATATGTTTTATCTATTACAAAATCCCATAGATGTAGTAAAGATTCATTTTTAATTAAACAAGGTGAATTATTTACTAAAATAACTGGTGAAATTGTACATGAAAATTCATTAAAAAAGTCTTATGAAGTTTTAATTAATTCAAAAGGTAAAAAAGTAAGTATTAATGATATTCCACTTAGAAAAATGAGTGAATATTTATCAAATATCAATACTATTATGTTT